>PJTZ01000019.1_pt1 | contig 287983 bp, 284 predicted proteins | sample 1512131 | NCBI WGS metagenome assembly PJTZ01 (sample SAMN08177679, study PRJNA422409) | Soil metagenome, whole genome shotgun sequencing project. | reverse complement strand
CTCCCAATCGTCCGGCAACCGGTGGCCCTTACGCGCGCGGGGTTTTGTATCCGGGTGGGTATGGGTGGGTGGGGTTTGTTGGGGGGTCTGGGGGGAAGAAAGGGGAGGGCGGGAAAGGGAGGGGGTCGCGTCACCGTCCGTTACGTCACGCGTTACGTCACTCGTCACGTCATCCGTTACGTTGTCGGACTGCGCCTTCTGACGCGCACGATAACGCGCCTGCCGCTCGGCAGCAGCAGTCCGCCCAGCCGGGGCGTCCATCGTCTCGGCCACGGCAAGGATGTCCTCAGCGGACAGGCCCTTGGCGACCAGCAGGCGCAGCGTTTCGAGGTTCATGACCATTCCCGCCATCGACCTCAGAAGGGAATCTCGTCATCAAGATCGTCATCGAAGGCGCTACCGCCCGACGATTGCCCGCCAGCACCAGCACCAGCGCCAGCGCCGCCCCCCGTTCCCGGCCAGCCGTCATCCTCGCCCTTGTTGCGGTCCAGCAGCAGCAGCGTGCCAGCATAGGGCCGCAGCACGATCTCGGTGGTGTAGCGGTCGTTGCCCTGCTGATCCTGCCATTTGCGCGTTTGCAGCTGGCCCTCGATATAGACCTTGCTGCCCTTGCGCAGATAGCGCTGGACGATGCCAGCCAGCCCCTCGCCATGGATGGCGACGCTATGCCATTCGGTGCGCTCCTTGCGCTCGCCGGTCTGGCGGTCCTTCCATGTCTCGCTGGTGGCGAGGCGCAGATTGGCAACCTTGCCGCCATTCTGGAAGCTGCGCACATCAGGGTCGGCGCCCAGATGCCCGATCAGCATGACTTTATTGAGTGAGCCAGCCATCAGCGGGCCTCCATGGTGGGTGTGGCGATCGCCACCACGACCCCGCCGGGCGCTACAGGCGCACTGAGCGCATATGTCGGCACGAACCGGCAATCATCGACGCGCAGCGCCTCCGCGATGCCATCCAGCGCATGTTTCATGCTGGCCTGCATGTTGTCGCGGTCGCGCCGGCGGGCATCGGGCGGGGTGAAGGTGATCGTTATGGGAATGGGCGCGTCACCCGCCAGCCGGGCACGCACGGCATGGATGCCGCCTGCGGCCGCCAGCGTGGACAGGGCGGCCTCGCTACGCGCCAGCTTCACCGCGCCCGCCTTCCGACGCCAGTGGGGCCGGGCGTTGGGCGACAGGATGCGATCCGGCCAGGGCAGGGTGACGCGCAGCACGTCTGGCGCCGTGGGGGTGGCGGCGGATTCCGCCACCCTGCTGGAGTTCGAGCGAGCCACGCTTATTCGGGCAGGCCGAATAGCAGCGGCAGGTCGGTTTCAACCTGCGCGCGCTCACATGCTTCGCGAAAGGCATGATCGAAGGTGCGGTCGTGGCGCCAGAGGTCATACCAGAACACAATTCCGCCCGGCGTCTTGCGGTAGCGAAGCCGCGCAGCCAGCCGATATAGCGGGCCGTTGCGGAACACCGGAATGGCGATCAAAAACAGGCTGGGCACGCGCAGCGGCTCGCCAGCGCCGTCCGTATGCTCCGACTGGAACATGATCTGTGCCTCGCCGCTGGACAGCTTGATCGCTTCCCGCACCGCCGAGCTTTCATGCACCTGCAATCCGCGGGACAATTCCACCAAGCGCTGGGGCGTGGCGATCAGCGCGTCACCACCGCCAGCGTTGATGAACTTTTGCAGATCCTCGGAAAGCTCGTCTTCCTCAGGGATCAGGTGCAGAACGTCGATCACCCGGTCTTCAAGGAACTCCGCGAATTCCGCCATCGACAGGGATTGGCCGTTCTTCTCCATCCATGCCTGCCATTCGTCGGACAGCGGAAAGGCGAAAGTGGACCGGTGCCGGCCGAAGCGCGGATCGGCGTCTGCGCCGGCGCGATGGTAATCCAGTACGGCGGTCAGCGACGGTCGGTTGCGATCGTCATTGGCGAACAGCACGCTGTCGCCATCCTTGAAGCGGTTCGCATGGTCGATCAGGCTGTCGAGCGACAGCATGTGCGCCGTGCCCAGCCGAGCGAGCGGATTGGCGCGATATTCATCGAACGCCGATGCGGGGATCGGCTTGGCGCCGTCGCTGCTCACGACGAACAGGGATTTAACGCCCGAGTTCGGCTCAGCCAGTTCGACATATTCCGGTTTGATATAGGCCTCGACCAGCTCTCGGGCCTCCGAGACCAGACCTTTTTTCTCGTGTTCCATGGCAGTTTTCTCCGTTGGTGAAGGGGTCAGGCGTCACGCGGACGCGAATGGCCGCCGCCGCTGGCATCGCGGATGCCGAACAACTGGCTTTGGCCGGGACGGGTGCGGGTGAAGCGGTGGTCCTCGGTGGTCCACAGCACCGACTTGGCGCGCTTCTCGGCTGGCTCGGTGACCTTGAAGGCCGCCTTGATCTCGGTGATCTGGCCTTCCTGCATAATGTCGAGCGTGATGGTCACCTTGCCCTTGGCCTTGCCGCCGTTGTTCCACGCGTGTTCGTTCAGGGCTGCGGACAGGTTCTTGATCGCGTCATAGCAATCGGCGTCGAACTGGCCGTCTTCGAGGGTGCGGACGAACTCACCCAGCGTGTTGCAGGCGCCGGGCACATGCCCGCCATCCGCCGCCCGTCCGGGCTGGTCGATTATGGTGTCCGCCGCAGCGGGTCGGTCATTCATGGTGTTTGCCTCCATTCCTGCGCACGAACCGCCTGGTGCGCTTCAGGCATGGGGAGGCGCGCCCCGAAGCCAGCCGGGGAGCGATCCCAAATGCGATTGTCGTCAGCCCCCGTGTCGGGATCAGTGCCGGCTGGCCGGCCTCAGGCTGCCTTCCTCTTGCCCAGAGCCACCAGCTGCATGCCGCGCGCTATCTTGCGCTGGCCCACCAGCTTCAGCTCCTTCCGTTCCTCTCCGTCGAACACGCCATCCATGGCCGCGCGCACCACGGTGGCGCTGTCCTCGGTGCTCTCGATCGCCAGATCGCCCGGCTCCGGCTCGTCATCGGGCAGGTCGAATGCGCCCTGTCCGGCTTCCCGCAGCCATTCGCTGGTGAAGTCGGCACCCAGAAAGGCGGCCCAGCTCAGCAGCGCCTCGGGCGGTGCCGGGCGCCAATCGGTCGAATCGGGGTCCGCCATCGCGCATTCGATCACGCGATCCTTGGTGCCCGTGCCATTGGCGAGCTGCTTGACGGAATAGCGCCGGCCGCGCCCGACATAGAGGCGCAGCGCCGCGCTGATCGCGGACCCAGCCGCATTGCGGGAAACGAGAGGCGACAAGTTCGCTGATGGGCTTGCGGTCACTGGCTATCTCCGGCGACATGGAAAGGATCGGAAACCACCGCCGGGGCATCCGGGGGGCAGACACCCCGGCGGTGTGCGACCCGGCGGGTGTCCCGCTCGGGCTCGAAATCGGACACGGCGATGCTGTGCGGATAGCGCAGGGCCTTGGCGTAGGCGCCGGGCTCGGAGGCCGTGTCTATGGTGAGGGTCGGGCGCGTCATGCCGCGTTGGCGTGGAGATGAGAGTTCAGCAGCGCCTGCGCGGCCAACTCGGTGCGCTTGTCGACTGGCAAGGCGCCCTTCTCGAACCGAGAAATAGTCGATTGATGCAGCCCCAGACGCTCAGCGAAGTCGGTTTGAGTGAGCCCCAAGGCCTGACGGATTTGCCGGATGTCAGTCATGGCCAATAGGAATATGCTTACGGGAATGTTTTCGCAAGCGGAAATATGCTTGCAGGAATTAGGCGAGCGGGACTGTCCTGATTATGCAGTGCGCATGAGCGGCGATCAGCTTTCGCAAAACATAAAGGCACTCAGGAGCTATCTGGGGTTGAACCAGACTGCCTTCGGGGAGCGCGTAGGGTCCGCGCAGGCTAACGTCTCAAAGTGGGAAAACGGAACGGTCCCCGAAACCGAGCCGCTTGAGGTGATGGCGCGGCTGGCGGGAAGGTCGATTTCGTCATTCAAGAGTGAGCCGTGGATGCCCGAGGCAAAGGAGGCGCCGGACCTGCTGCCGACCAGATCGGCGGATGCCGGCGAAACCGGTGAGGTCATCCGCCTCGACCTCTCGCTCCCGATGGGACCAGCCGCGACGATCGATGACTATGTCGAGGAGGAGCCGGTCACCTTCGATCTGGCTTACCTCCGCAGTTTCACCAGAACGCCCCCGTCACGCCTTCGTCTGGCGCGCGGCGTGGGCGACAGCATGTGGCCAACGCTTCAGCCCTATGACGAGGTCTGGATCGACAGCACGCAAACCATGCTCAATCAGAGCGACCGGGTCTGGGCTGTGTCCATCAATGGTGGCGCGGCGATCAAACGCCTGCGCCCGCTGAAAGGCGGCAAGGTGCTGGTGATCTCGGACAACCCGGGGCCGGGACACGAGAATTACGAGGTAGACGCCGACGAAATCATGATTGGCGGCCGGGTGATCAAATTCGCCCGGGACATTTGAGGCGCATCGAGGACCCAGAGTTCTGGGCGGCGGAGGCTGTAAAACAGCATCAATTAAGTGGGGGGATCGATGGCGACGGCACCGATTAGCTTATATTTTGGCGTGGCCAAAGGGCGACGGGCAGAACTTGAGACTATCGCCAAGGCGTCGTTGGAGTGGGCGTCTCTCATCCGGGATGTGGCGGCCGTCGTCGCGCCCGATTTGGAATTTGAGATTGAATTCGTTCAGTCACAAGAAGGCAGCGTATGGCTCAGCAATCTCCTGAAAGCGGCAAAGGATGGTGATCGCAAAGCCTTGGCTTCTATTGTTCTTGCTGTGCTGGCGTTTTTTGCCATGGGTCCGGCCCTCCATCTCCAGGCCGAATTCGGAGACTGGCTGTTGGCGCAGATCGGGCACGATCACGATGAAGACATAGCAGAACAAGTTCGAAAGACAGCCGACGAAACGCAAATTGAAGAGAGGCGGCGAAAGATTATCGCCATCGTCGAGCAGGATTCGGAGGTGGAATCGGTCGGTGTGGACTTCGAGCCGCGGGCGTCGGGGCCAATCACCAAGATATCGAGGGAACACTTTGCCTCATATGCCGGGCATCCACCTGAGCCGAAACCGAAGCAGATAGACGATAATGATGTCATGTTTCAGCGAAACGTCGATGTGAACATTGTTCGCGCAACTTTGCGGGAAGGGGATAAGAAACCGCGATGGAGGTTCGAGCAGGACGGCGAGGAATGGAGCGCCTCAATTGAGGACGAAGAGTTTATCTGGGCATTGAATAGGGAGCGGACCGGCCTCCAACTCGCAGTCGGACAGCACATGCGGGTAGACATCGCCATCGAAATGCGGCGGGTGGACGATGGTTGGGAGCCTGCCGACAGGCGGATTGTTCGTGTCCGCACCCCTAAAGTGCGCAGATCGCAAGGCGAATTACGCCTTGGTGGTGAGTAGTTTGAAAGCCACCAACCCGAGCATAATGACTCCAGTGGCTACAGCGAATTCAGGGCTTAGAAGGCTGAAGCCTAACAGCATGCCCATAACGGCAGCACCAAGAATGAATGCGTCCGCCCAAGACAGGGAGCGCGTGGGAGGTTTCTCCCTCGGCATATCGGTGTCTCCCTTCATCGCTCTATGGAATCGCACGTCAGCGAGTTGCAGACAAGCTCTGAACGGCCGGTTTGACCACCGATTGAACTCCTAATCATGGGTCGGTTGGCCCAGATTTCGCTCGCCGTAGTAGGCGCCGACCATCCGAACAAGCGCGGCCCCGGCCGCCGCTTCGAACTCGCCATGTGCTCCCCAGGCGAGCCGGTCGAGCTGCTCCCAGAACCGAAGAACCCAGCCGATCCGCGTGCCGTCGCCGTGTTCAGCGCGCGCGGCATCCAGATCGGCTACCTAACCGCTGAGCGCTGCGGGCGGATCGGCCAGCTGATCCGGCAGGGCAGGGAGGTGCAGGCCATCTTCCAGCAGGCCACGCCCTATGGTGCGGTGATTCGCGCCGCTTTCGATGGTCAGGCGCCCATTCTCCCTGAAATGAACCCCCCGGAGCCACCGCCGGAGCAGGATTTCTGGCCCGATCCGGAGTGGCCCGACGAATAATAATATTCCTAAGAGCATTTTTCCTCTTGTGAATATTCCTATAGGCATATAGCCATATCTCCATAGCCCGACCCCGGGCCATGGAGGTCAACCGTGCACCACAGCATGCGTCATCAGCAGTTCGAACTGGAACTGCGCGACATCCCGGAAGCCTTTCAAGACGGGTTCCGGTCCTTCTTCCTTCGCGGTGATCGGCCGTCCGGGCTGGTCGCGGCGATCGTCAGCGGCAGCCTGTTCGACACCTACACGCGGGCCGATGTTGAAACGCGGGAGCTGATCCCCAGCATCCTGCGCTTCGTCATCAACACCATGCCCTGGGGCGCCTACGGCAGCCCGGAGCATGTCGCGATGTGGTGCGCCAAGGGTGGCCTGCTGGGGCGCCCGGTCCGGAAGGTGGCGTGATGCGCTCTTACGCGGGCCTTTGCTTCGGCAGCGTCACCCTCTTGGGTTATACCGTCATCGCCCGGCCGGGCACCTGGTTCTTGCTCGACAGGCCGGCGATCCTCGCCGTCGCCTCCTATGTTCTTCTTGGCATGGCCTACATGAGCGTGTGCGTGCGGGCAGCAGGTGCCATCCGCTCCACGACCCGGCGCTATTACCACGACTTCGGCACCACTCGCGTGAAGGTATGGAAGATCGGCCCGGTGGTCATCTGGCGGAGCATCGTCCGATGAAGGCCGCCCGCCAACAGACCGCGAACCGGCCGACCCCGGCCCAGCTGGCCGCCGTGGCGCGCGTCGAGGCGCTGCTGCGCGACTGGCACCGCGACCGGGCCCAGTCGGGCAGGGCGGTCTCCTGATGTGCGGGACAACCACGGACACCTGCCGGGGGAGGCGGAAGGCCGCCGCGTGCGGGTCCGCCTTCGCAATGGCCTGTGCCCAGCCGAAAGCTGGCCCGCGGATGGCCGCTTCGGCTGCCGCTGGACCCTCACCGGCCACCCCTTCGACATTCTGGAATGGGAGATAGCGGGATGACCGCCTTTCTTGCCGAATTCATCGACACGCTGGGCCTCGAAACCCTGCTGGACGAATGCAACGCCGCGCTACGCATGCTCCTGCTGCTCATGGCCGCCGCACTGGTTGGTGGCCTGCTGGGGGTGCTTTCCCATGGCTGATCGCGGCATCATCTTTTCGACGCCGATGGTCCGCGCGCTGCTGGACGGGCGGAAAACCCAGACGCGGCGCTTAGCGAAGCCGCGCGGCTCGCGGAGGCCAAGCCTGCTCGATGGTGAATGGGCCGACAGTTATGTGCTCGATCCGGGCAACGCTGAGTGGCTGGCACGAGACTTGCCCTGCGCGCCCGGCGACCGGCTCTATGTGCGGGAGGCGTGGACCGCTCGCATGACGCATGGCTGGACTATCTCGGACGCCCGGTCACGGATGTTTCAGGAAGAAATTCTATACCGCGCTGATGGCGTCGATAGCATCGATGGCTGGTGGCCGTCGATCCACATGCCGCGCGAGTTTTCTCGCCTTTGGCTGAACGTCACCGATGTGCGCGTGCAGCGGGTGCAGGACATCAGCCGAGAGGACGCAATTGCTGAAGGGCTTGAATGGGTTGCGCCGGGAATGTGGGCGGTCGATCGAACGCTGCCCATAATCGGTGATTGCCCGCGCCTCGTATTCTCTGAACTTTGGAACAGCCTCCACACCGAGCTTGGCGAGCGCTGGGACGACAACCCCTGGATCGTTGCCGTCACCTTCGAGGTGAACCGCGGCAACATCGACACCACACCAGCCGCCTCTGATGCCGCAACCCCCCGGGCATCGGCTCCACACGCGCTGTCCCCGGAGGCGGGGCAGCGCACACCGCTCAGCGATGACGACATGGCGGCGGCGATACAGTGATGCCCGGCCGTTACGTCTCCCCAATCCCCGCCGCAGTGGAAATGCAATACCGCGAGCGCGCGAACGGCAATGGCTTCACCCAGCGCATGCACCTGTTCCCGCAACCAGACGGCAGCACGATGCGCTGCTGGCCGCGCTATTGCCGGGAATGCTGGCGCGAACAGCACTGGCACGACCACGGCCCGGCCGGGGCGCAGGCTACGGCGCAGGAGGCGGCATGAACACCGTCCCGCCAACCCCGCGCCAGATGGCCCTGCTGCGCTTCATCACCGGCTATGCCGAGGCGCATGGCAGCATGCCGAGCTATGACGAAATGGCGGCCGGCATCGGGCTGGCCAGCCGCGGCGCGGTTCACAACCTGATGGCCGGCCTGATCTCGCGGGGACACATCGCGCGAGAGCAGCACCGCCTTGATCTGCTGACAATGGCGACGGTCCCATACTGCCCAGCCGGCCAGCCGCTCTATTTCCTGCCGGCGCCGGTGGCGGGCGAGGGGAGGGCGGCAGCGTGATAGCAGCACTCTATGTCGAGACCGGCGGCTGCTATTTCGGCCTTCCCAATGTCGATCCGTGGGATGAAGTCCGCGATGCACGGCAATATCGCGGGCCGTGGTCGATAGTCAGCCACACGCCCTGCCAGCGGTGGGGCAAGATGTGGTTCGGCCAGCCGTTGGCGGTCAAGCGCACTGGTGAGCGCAAGAAGAAGGGCGACGATGGCGGGTGCTTCGCCCATTCGCACTGGGCCGCCCGCACCTTTGGCGGCGTGATCGAGCATCCGTGGGGCAGCCACGCATGGCCCGAATTCGGCATCAATGTGCCCCCTCGATCGGGCGGCTGGGTCAGTTCCGGGCTGTTCGATGGCGGGTGGACCTGCTGTGTCGAGCAAGGGCGCTATGGGCACTATGCCCGCAAGCCCACGCTCCTGCTGGTCTATCGGGTCCAGTTTGCTGACCTGCCCGACCTGGAATGGGGAATTGGGGAAGCGCGGCTCGATCCAGTGGTGATCGAACGCATCGGGCTGGAGCGCGCAAAGCGCCGTGGCGAGGTGGCGACCAGCGGCGGAGGCGTGGACAGCAGCCAGCGCATCGGCACGCCTGAGCCATTTCGTGATCTGCTCTTGCAGATTGCCGGCTCGGCCCAGCCGGGGAGGGCAGCCGCATGACGCCCTCGCGCAAGCCCTCCGCCCCTGTCCGCATCGCCGTGCTGACGGCCTTCACAGTCGCCTGCTGGGCGGCGCTCCTGGCGCTGGCGGTGACAGTATGAGCCGGGTCGAGCATATAGGAAACGCGACGCTCTATCTCGGCGATAGCAGCGAAATCGCGCCCACGCTGGATCGGGTCGATGCCCTGATCTCCGACCCGCCTTACGAATTCTCGACCTCGGGCGGAGGAATTTTCCGTGCGAACCGGACGAACATGGATCGCATCGCAGAGGCCGGAATCGACAAGGGATTCGACCTGTCGGTGTTGACGACTGCAGTCGAAAAGGGTGCCGCGTCAGTGGCGATATTCTTCCATTTCGATCAGGTCTTCAACGTGGCGGAATGGTTTCGGGCTTCGCCGCTGGAGCGGCACGCCATGTGCTTCTGGCGGAAGACCAATCCCATGCCCGTCGCGAACCGGCATTATCAGCCGGAGGTAGAATATTACTGGCACGGGTGGCGGAAGCCCTTCGGTGTCGCGGGCGAAGGGCTGGCGCAGAAGAAGCGGGTATGGTCCGGCAAGGTGGGTGACAGCGCCTATGGTCACCCTACCGAAAAGCCGATCGAGCTGATGTGCAAGATCGTCATCAACGCATCGAACCCGGGCGATGTCGTGCTGGATCCGTTCATGGGCACGGGAACGACTGCAGTCGCCGCGCTGGACCATGGCCGCAGGTTTATCGGCATTGAGAAGGACGAGCGGTGGTTTGATGCCGCCTGCCACCGGATCGATGCACATCAACGCCAAGGCAATCTCTTTGCGGATTGGCACGACAATTCCACCCCAGCCGAAAGGACAGCGGCATGACCACCCCAACCGACAACCCCTCCGCCACCGGGGTGACGCAGGAGCGCGCACAGTCATTTCTCGAATCCGCCGTGCGGAATTGGCAAGACGTAGCCTTCGATCTGGACGGCCTTGAAGACGTTCGCGTTGAGCTAGAGCGCTTCCGCCAACAGGCCATCGCCCAGCATGAGGGTGGGCGGGGTGAGCCGGTGGCGTGGATGTATGAGAAGCATTTTGCAAACATCGGCCTGAAACGCATCGTCACCACTACGCGCGATATTTATGCTGTCGGCAAGGGATGGACTGAATCCCCGCTCTACCCGCCCGTCACCGCTCACGAAACCGCCTCTGACGATCCACAAGCGACGTTGTGTGGCACCGATGATCGGCAAGATGCGCTGGTGGAGGCCGCAAAGCCACTTCTTCGGGCCGCACATTACACCCGCGAACTTGATACGCGGAGTCCGCTCCCTGACGGGGAGAGGCGAACGCTGAAGGATATGGTTCTGACATCGGAGCTAGAGGCTCTCGCAGATGCTCTGTCATCCCCACGCAGCACCCAGCAGTCCGAGGAAGTGGCGCGGCTCAACGCATTGGCGGACGAACAGGCGCGATATGCCAACGTGAAGAAGGACGAATGCCTCCGACTGCGTAGTGCGATCAATCAGGCGGCTGAATGGTTCGATAGGTATGCTTGGGGTCACGACGCTAAACCCGGTGGCGCCGAAAAGGCCCAGCGTAACAGGGAACGGGCTGCCTTTCTCCGCGCCGCCCTCAACGAACAACCGGGCAGGGAGGAGTAGATGGCATCCGCCTGGCCCCGCCTCATGAAGCTCGCCAATGCGGCCGCCTATGTCGATATGACGGCGCCGGCCTTCCTGCGCGAGGTCGAATCCGGCCGCCTGCCAGCCGGACGGCTGGTCGGGGGGAAGGAGCATTGGGACAAGCTCGCGCTGGATCGCGCCGTCGATGCCATCATGGGCGGGGGCGAGCCTGACTGGCGCAAGGATCTGCGGAGGCGGTATGGCAAAGCTGCCGCCTAAGCTGCCCCATGTCCGCTACGTCCGCGCCAAGGGCCGCATCTACGCCTATTTCAACACGGGCAAGAAGAAGGACGGCAAGCCGGTCTACACGCCCCTTCCGAAGCCGGGCGAGGTGGGATTCTTCGACAGCTACGCCTCCTGCTGCGCGGGCCGCAATCGCACCGTGGCCACTGTCTACACCGCAGAGCAGTTGTTCGATGAGTTCCAGTCGAGCAAGGATTTTGCGACCCTCGCGGAAGGCACGCGCCGGGCTTATGCGATCTATCTTCGGCTGGCCTGCGAACTGCTCGGCAAGGCGATTGCAGAGGACATCACCCGCGGCGACATCCAGCTGATCCTGGACAACGAGAACTGGGGGGCGGGCAAGCGGAACCTGTTCGTCGCCGTGATTGGCGCCGCATATCGGTGGGGCCGTAGCCGCGACAAGGTGACGATCTCGCCCACGCGCGACATATCCAGCGAGGAAACGGGCGAGCATCTGGCATGGCCTGATGATGTGCTGGAGGCCGCGTTGAAGGCGGATGACGCGATGGTCCGGCTGGGCGCACACCTGCTGTTCTATACAGGGCAGCGCATCGGGGATGTGTGCAAGATGACCTGGGCGAGCATCAAGGGGGGGAAGATACGCATCACTCAGCAGAAGACCGGCAAGTCCCTTGGCATCCGGCTCCACAGCAACCTGATCGGTGAGCTTGAGCGGCAGGGACGGCGTGGAATCACCCTGCTGGCAAACGAGAGCGGCGGCCCGATCAGAGCTCCGCTGCTGAGAGCGCGATTGAAGAAGTTCTGCGCCGCACGGGGCCAGCCCGACCTGCGCCCGCACGGCTTGCGGAAGAACGCGGTCATTGCGCTGCTGACGGCTGGATGCTCTGTTGCGGAGACTGCGGCGATCACCGGCCAGACCTATCAGCTGGTGGAATATTACGCCCGCCAGATTGATCAGGAACGGCTTGGGGACGCCGCAATTTTGAAGCTGGAACGAAGCGGGGACACGCAAACTGCCGCGAAAACTGGCTCGTAAATTACCGCAACACAGCGATTCGCGTTAAACCCCATCTTAACGGTTCATCCACTACCGCGTTCGGATGGCGCATGAAGCAGGCGATTTCACTCAGACTCTCGCCGCCGCGGCGGGGGATGACGCGGTTCTTATGGCGGAACTGCGCGCCGGCTTCGTGGCAAGTCTTGCAGAACAGGTCAGCCTTCTCAAACGCGCGCGATGCGACGGCAATTGGGACGTCGCGGCCCGCAGGTTGCGCGGCCTTGGCGCCAGCTTTCACGCTACCGAACTCGTCAGGCTGGCGGAAATCGCGATAGACAGCGCTCCGGGAGATCCCGTCGCCATCCGCAAACTGGAAAGCTACCTGCTTTCTTTCCACGAACCGGAAGAATAGCGCCCGCGTGCCTTGGCACGGGGGGTGGCAATCCCTAATCTCTGCGGCTCATTCGAAGCCAAGGGGAATAATGGGTGCGTATCGCCCTGATCACGATCGGCGGTGATGCGGAAGACGTCGCCGCGCAGGGCCAGGTCCTGCTCGGCCGCAGAACCGCGTTGCGACAATTGGAATTCGCGCGCGCGGCCGGTTGCGAGGCTGCCATCGGGCTGGGCGATGGCACAGGCGCGATGGCCATCGAATTGCGGCATGTCGCGGAAGCGGGCGGAATGAAGTTCCGCACGATGACCAACACCCACAATCTGCTGGGGGCCGTCGGCACGGGCGATGAATTGCTGGTGCTGGCGCCGGGCCTGTTGCCGGAAAGCGCGGAGGTTCTGGAACTGGTGCAGGGCCGCCATTCAGTCGTGCTGCTGCCGGCCGATGAAGGCGTGGCCGCCGGGTTTGAACGGATCGACGCCAATCACGCCTGGGCAGGCGTCCTGCTGATGCCCGGCCGGCTGGTGGAGCGGCTGGCGCAATTGCCGCGCGAATGCGATGCCGCGCCCTCATTGCTGCGCATTGCCCTGCAGGCCGGGATCGACCTGCGCCTGCTCGCCCCCGCCACCCTGACGGCCGGATCGTGGATCATGGCCCATCCTTCGCTTGCATCGGCGGTGGAGGCCGCGATGCTCGACCGCCGGATGTCCGCTGCATCGGGCGGCGGGCCGTCGCGATCATTCGCGCGGGGGGTGCTGCGCCGGTTCGCTCCGTCGATGCTGCGGCGCAAGGCTGCCTCTGCCGCGCTGAATGCCGTAACCGGGATTATCGGCATCGGCGCGTGTGTCGGGGCGGCCTATGGGCATCCGGCGCTCGCCCTTGTTGCGGTTGCGCTTTGCGCCTTGCTGGCCGAAATCGCCATCGGGTTCGAGCGGCTGGGTCATTCGCCTCTCACGGCCATCGCCAAACCGGATCGCTTTTCGGAACTGGCGCGCTGGTTCGTGGATGCGGTGCTGCTGGTTTGCGTGGCGCTTGCCATCCCGGCGGATTGGCACCGGCAGGCCTTTCCTCCCCTCATCCTCCTTCTCGCCCTGCATGTCCGACCGGATAATCAGCGCCGCGGCGCCGGTGCGGTTCTGGGGGATCGCGCGGTGCTGGCCATTGTCCTCGCCTGCGCGGCACTGGTTGGATATGCGGAATATGCCGCGATGCTGCTTGCCGTGCTGACGCTGGGTGTCATCGTGCTCGCACCGCGTTTGCGCCGAGGCTAACGGGGACTTAACCCTATTCGCTTATCGCGATGGGATGGTCACGGGTCCGACGGCTGATTTCAACGCTCAATCGGTAGAGGACGCGCTGCGTGCTCAACTGGTTGCCGGGGATCGCATGCTGGCGGATGCCCTGCCGGCGCTTCCCCATTTGCTTGCGGCGGACGACCCGGTGCTGTTCGGCCCGGATGTGCTCGCTCTTGTCCGGGGGGTGCTGCTGGACCTTGCAGGGCAGCTCCTCGCCGCCCGGGCAGAGACGGCGGGCGACGCGGAAGGCGAGGCCATGCCGGCCGAGGGGCGGGAGGGGCTTGCCCGGCTCCTGGCGGCAGAGCGGTGCATTCTCAGCCATGTCCACGCCATTGCCATAGAGGCGCGCATGATCGCGCGCATCGCGGAACGCAGCGGCCTCGACCCGGTGCTGACCCCTTTGGCCGAAGATCACGCCGGATCACCGGGCCAGGTCGGCAGCGTATCGGGCCGGGCGGTGCTGGCGGCGCAGGCCCGTTTCGTCCAGCGGATCGGCCGGATGGAACATCCGCTCGCCGAATTGCCCGGGGAACAGTTCCACCTCGCCTTGCTGGCGCTTCGGAGTTTTGCGGGGGAGAGGGACCCGGCCGTCCTTGCGACAGATCGCAAGCTTCGCAGCGTCTATGACGAAGGGGCCGGCCGGCTCGCGATCATCGCGCGCTTTCTCGCCGCTCTTGCGTTGGAACCCGTTTTCGCGTTGGACGCCCGCCATGCCGGATTGTCCGTCTTTCTCTCCGCCCTTGCACTCTCCACCGGGCAAGCCCGCGATTCCGCGATCCTTGCCTTGGGGGAGTGTCAGTTGATGCGGCTGGCCCTGTCCCTTCGGGCTGCGGGGCTGGATGATCGCGCGATGCAATCCCAGTTCTTCCTCCTCCACCCCTATGTCGGCGCCCCGGTGGGTTTCGACGCGCTCTCGCCCGATCGGGCGGCGGCCTTGCTGGGAACAGGGGGCACATCCTAGATGCCCGGCATGTCGAAGACGTCATCCTGCCAGGCCCGCACCGATACGCATGACCGGCTGATCGAAGCGGGATCGCCGCTTGCAGATCTGCAATGGGGCGGCGGGGGCGAATTGCCCGGCCCCATCGTCGCGCCAGCCTTGCTCGACCTCGTGCGCAAATCCCGCAGCTATGGCCTCAAACTGGCCCGCCGGATCGATGCACGCGGCGATGATGAACAGATCAGCGCATGGGCGGAAGTGCAGCCTGACGATGCCGGCGGCTGCCTCATTCGCATCAGCGAATGGCAGGCGCGCCGCTTGCCGGAAGATCAGGCGGCCCAAGATGCCGGGCACAAGCTGGCCATAGCGGGCGATCTTGCGGAATTTGTCGCCAGGCTGGGCGCAGACTTTACCGTTCTTGCCGTGACCCGGCATGCCGGTGACACCAGCGAACTGGCTGCCCGGATGGAAGCCGGGGCGGGCATGCGCTGGACGCGGTTCCTGTCCTTCGATCCTGCCTGCAATCCGGAAGGCATGGGCTGGCGGGAACTGCAATTCTCGCGCGTCAAGGTGCCGGGGTCAGGCCGCAACTGGACGGTGAATCTTCGCCCTGTTGGACGGAATGGCGATCAACCGGCCGGATATGAACTTGCATTGCTGGCGGAAGAGCCTGCCTCGGCCGATGCGCCGGCGGTGCATGCGCGTTGCAGTGCCGATGCAAATGGCGGGCTGGGCCGCGAAATCGCCCCCGCTCTGCGTCAGCCGGTCGCCCGGATCATCGCCAATGCGGAAACGATCCGGTCGCAACTCGCCGGGCCCTTGGCGGAAGAATACGCCAATTATGCCGCCGACATTGCCTCCGCGGGGGAGCATCTGCTCGCCCTGATAGACGATCTGACCGATCTCGAAATGGTCGAAAAACAGGGCTTTACGACGGCGCCGGACCGCATCGATCTCGGCGATCTCGCGCGCCGTGCCGCCGGAATCCTGGCGCTGCGGGCGCAAGGCCGCCAGATTGCGGTCATCGTCCCGAACGAGGGCGAGACGGCCCGCGCTGTCGGGGAGTTTCGCCGGGTGTTGCAGATCCTGCTGAACCTGCTCGGCAACGCGATCCGCTACTCCCCCGAACATTCGCGCGTCACAATGACGGTCGGGCTCGAGGACAGTTGGGCATGGATCACGGTCGCGGATGAAGGCGATGGCCTGGATACGGACGAGCAGGCCCGCATCTTTCGCAAGTTCGAACGGCTGGGCCGGGCCGGCGATGGGGGTTCAGGACTGGGCCTGTATATTTCGCGCCGTCTCGCCGATGCAATGGGCGGCGAATTGAGCGTTGAAAGCCGCAAGGGCGAGGGCGCCCGGTTCACGCTGCGCTTGCCTGCCGATATCGGCTGACAGACGGTCGGACACGGCTTCACGGCCGATTTGCGATCAGGATTTGAGGCCAGCCGAACTGCCATTTTCGGCAGTCCGGCTGGCGTTAACAGGGTTCAGCGATCCGAAACGGGGATATAGTCCCGCTCGGTCGGGCCGGTGTACAGCTGGCGCGGGCGACCGATCACCTGGCCTGGGTCGGAGATCATTTCGTTCCACTGCGCCACCCAGCCGACGGTGCGGGCAAGGGCGAACAACACGGTGAACATCGTGGTCGGGAAACCGATCGCCGAAAGGATCACGCCCGAATAGAAGTCCACATTCGGGAACAGCTTCTTCTCGATGAAATAGTCATCGTTCAGTGCCATTTCCTCAAGCCGCAGAGCTGTTTCGAAAAGCGGATCGTCGACATTCAACGCGTCGAACACTTCACGCACGGTCTTCTGCATCACCGTGGCGCGCGGATCGTAGTTCTTGTACACCCGGTGGCCGAAGCCCATCAGGCGGAACGGATCGTTCTTGTCCTTCGCACGCTCGATATAATGGCCGATGCGATCCGGCGTCCCGATTTCGCGCAGCATGTTCAACGCTGCTTCGTTCGCGCCGCCATGGGCCGGGCCCCACAGGCACGCAATACCAGCCGCGATGCAGGCAAATGGGTTGGCCCCGGAAGAGCCGGCGAGGCGCACGGTGGAGGTAGAGGCGTTCTGTTCATGATCGGCGTGGAGGATGAAAATCCGGTCCAGCGCGCGTTCCACCGCCGGGTGAACTTCATACGGTTCCGCCGGCACGCCAAAGGTCATGCGCAGGAAATTGCCCGTATAGGACAAGGAGTTATCCGGATAGAGGAAGGGCTGCCCCACCGAATATTTGTAAGCCATCGCCGCGATGGTCGGCATCTTGGCGATCAGGCGATGGGAACTGATCCGGCGGTGTTCCGGATCGGAGATATCCGTGCTGTCGTGATAGAAAGCCGACAAGGCGCCGACCACGCCGCACATCACGGCCATCGGATGCGCGTCGCGCCGGAAACCGCGATAGAACTGGATCAGCTGTTCATGCAGCATGGTGTGGCGGCTGATCGTGCGGGTAAAGCCGTCAAGCTCGTCCTGATTGGGCAGTTCGCCGTTCAGCAGCAGGTAGGAGACTTCCATGAAGCTGGAATGTTCCGCCAACTGCCCGATGGGATAGCCGCGATGCAACAGCACGCCTTCTTCGCCATCGATGTAGGTGAGCGCGCTTTCGCATGACGCGGTCGATTTATAGCCGGGGTCGAAAGTGAACATCCCGGTCTGGTTGTAGAGCTTGCGGATGTCGACGACGGAAGGTCCAGTGCTGCCTTCCAGAATCGGAAGGTCCAGTTCCTTACCGTCGACCGTCAGCTTTGCCTGCTTGTCCGCCAACACGCGTCTCCTTAGCGATATAATATGCCCGTTTACGCTGCCGGAAGCGCCTGCGCGTCAATCCGCGCCAGGCTTTCTTCCCTGCCCAAAAGGGCCAGCACGTCGAAAATGCCCGGCGAGGTCGTCTGCCCCGTGAGCGCCGCGCGAAGCGGCTGTGCGAGTTTGCCGAGCCCCAGCCCAAGCTCCTCCGCATACGATTTGAGATTGGCTTCCAGAGCGGAAATTGTCCAGCCCTCTTCGCTGCGCAAGCGAACGGCCACATTGGCGAGCAGCGACCGCGCATCGTCGGTCAGCAGGGCGCTGGCCTTGTCGGTCAGTTCGAGGGGGCGTTTGGCGAACAGGAAGGCTGCGCCCTGCGCCAGTTCGTCAATGTCCTTCGCGCGCGGTTTCAGAGCCGGCATGGCCTGTTCCAGCAACGCGATATCCACATCTTTGCCAAGCCGCTTAGCGACAAGCGCCGCCAGCCGGGCATCGTCCGCCTCGCGAATGTAATGACCGTTCAGATTCTGAAGCTTCTTGATGTCGAAACGCGAAGGGCTCCGGCCCACGCCATCGAGATCGAACGCGGCGATCGCTTCATCCCGCGTGAATTCCTCCTGATCGCCATGGCCCCAGCCAAGGCGAAGCAGGTAATTGAACAGCGCCTCGGGCAGAATGCCCAGCTCGTCGCGATAGGCATCGACCCCGGTTGCGCCGTGGCGTTTTGAAAGCTTGGCCCCGTCCTGGCCGTGGATCAGCGGGATGTGCGCATAGATCGGATCGGGCCAGCCGCCCTCGATCGCATCCATTGCGCGCATGATGGGAAGCTGGCGGAAGGCGTTGTTCAAATGATCGTCGCCGCGGATGATATGCGTGCAGCCCATGTCGTGATCGTCCACGACCACTGCCAGCATATAGGTTGGGGTGCCGTCCGCGCGCAGGAGGATGTAGTCGTCAATCTCCGCATTGCTCACGCTCACGCGGCCCTGAACGGCGTCCTCGATCGTCGTCTCCCCCTCCTGCGGGGTTTTCAGGCGGATCGTGTAGGGCGCCCCGGCCGGAGCTTCCGCGGGGTCGCGGTCGCGCCAGCGTCCGTCATAGCGCAGGGGTTGGCGGTTGGCGCGCTGCTCCGCGCGCATAGCCTCCAGTTCCTCCGTCGTGGCGAAACACTTATAGGCATGGCCATTGGCCAGCAGCTTTTCCGCCACTTCAACATGCCGCGCGGCGCGCGCTGACTGGTAAACCGGCTCCTCGTCATATTCGAGGCCGAGCCAGTCCAGCCCGTCCAGAATCGCCGCAATGGCTTCCGGTGTGGAGCGCTTGAGATCAGTGTCTTCGATTCGCAGCAGGGCTTTTCCGCCATGATGGCGGGCGAACAGCCAGTTGAAGAGCGCCGTACGCGCCCCGCCAATATGGAGGAATCCGGTGGGGGAGGGCGCGAAACGGGTGACCACTCCTGATGATTGGCCCGTGCGAGTCTCGCTGCCACTTGTCATCGAATTGCCTATCCTCTCCAATGGCCTGCATGGCGACGCGCCACATTCCACGCGTTCCGCTGGGGGAAGAACGGGGGGATGCTGCGATGCAGCGGTCGCCTTGGCGAAACCGTGCCCGCTTGTCCAGCGCGGCGGATGCCGCAGAGACTTTCCTGGAGGGTGCAGGGTTCGATCGCGGACCCTGGCTGGCGGTCGCATTTGCATCGGGAATCGCGGCATGGTTCGCCATTCCGCATGCGGCGGGATGGGCCGGGGCCATGCTGGCCGGCCTGCTCACCGCATTGGCCGCCGCAATCGGCTGGCGCGAAAAGGACGATCGCGCCCGGCTGATGGCCGCATGTCTGGCAGTGGGGCTGCTGTTTTCGGCCGGGGTGGGGACGATATGGGCGCGCTCCGAACTGGTCGGGACGCCGGCGCTGGAACGGCCCGCCTCGATCATGCTGACAGGACGCATCCTGGAACGCACCGAGCAACCGGCCCAGTCCCGCACGCGGCTCGTCCTGGCGGCGCGCGATGCGGAAGGCCATCGGGCCATGCGCCTCCGTGTAAACCTGCCGATGGATCGCGACCGGCCCGAATATGTTGAAGGCGCGGTCGTCAGCCTTCGCGCGCGGCTGATGCCCCCGGCATCGCCGATGCTGCCTGGCGCCTATGATTTCGCGCGCGCGGCATGGTTCCAGGGACTGGCCGCCACTGGCAGCGTGCAGGGCGATGTGACGCTGGTCGAACCAGTGCAGCAGGGAGCCGTTCTCGCCAGCCTGCAACGCCGCCTTTCGGACCATGTCCGCGCCCAGCTGGATGGATCACCCGGTGCCATCGCGGCAGCCTTCGCCAGCGGGGATCGCGGTGCGATCACGCCCGGGGAAGAGGATGCCATGCGCGATTCGGGGCTGACGCATCTGCTGTCCATCAGCGGCGTGCATGTCAGCGCGCTGATCGCGGCGGTGTATTTCGTGGCCATGCGCTTGCTCGCGCTCTGGCCATGGCTCGCATTGCGGGTGCGACTGCCGTTGCTGGCGGCGCTGCTGGGGGCGCTGGCCGGTGTCGGTTACACGCTGCTGACGGGTGCGGAAGTCCCCACCATACGCAGCTGCGCCGCCGCTGTACTGGTCCTCGGCGCGCTCACTCTGGGCCGCGAGCCGCTGTCGCTGCGCATGGTGGCGGTGGCTGCCATGCTGGTTCTTCTGCTGTGGCCCGAATCGCTGGTCGGGCCCAGCTTCCAGATGAGCTTTGCCGCCGTGATCGCAATTGTGGTGCTGCATGATTGCGCGCCGGTAAAAGCCTTCCTGGCTGCGCGCGACGAGAGCTGGCTTGCGCGGACCGGCCGGCGCTTTGCGATGCTGCTGCTGACTGGCCTGGTGATCGAACTGGTGCTGACGCCGATCGTCCTCTTCCATTTTCATCGCGCGGGTTTTTACGGCGCATTGGCCAATATGATCGCGATCCCGTTGGTATCATTCATTTCCATGCCTGGCATCGCCCTGGGGCTTGCCCTCGACACGCTCGGGCTGGGGGCGCCGGCGTGGTGGATTACGGGAAAGTCACTCGAACTTCTGTTGTGGATCGCTGACTTCACGGCGAACCAGCCCGGCGCCGTCAAGCATATGGCGCAGATCGGGCGAGGGACATTCGCGCTGTTCCTGATCGGCGGTTTCTGGCTGGCTTTGTGGCGGGGCCGGGCGCGTTTATGGGGCTTGCTGCCCGTCGCCCTGGCGGCCGGGATCACCGCGACCACGGTGCCGCCCGACCTGCTGATTTCCGGGGATGGCCACCATGTCGGCGTCGCTGGGGAGGGGGACCGGCTGATTGTCCTCAGGGATACGCGCAGCGATTATACGCGCGACAAACTGACGGAGCTTGCGGGGATGGGCGGCCCTGTCCGCCCTATGCGTGACTGGAATGGCGCGCGGTGCAGCCGGGACTTTTGCGTGACCACGCTGAAACGCGGGGGGAGAGACTGGCATATCCTGATGGCCCGGTCGCGCGAGCGAGTGGAAGAACGCGCCCTGGCCGCGGCTTGCGAACGATCCGACATTGTGGTGGCGGATCGCTGGCTCCCCGCAAGCTGCCGGCCGCGATGGCTGAAAGCGGATGGCCGCATGCTGAGCCGCACCGGCGGACTTGCCATCACGCTCGACACACAGCGTGTGGATAGCGTTGCCGCATGGCAAGGCGACCACGGATGGTGGCGCGGGCGCCGGGATTGAGCGCATTGCGCCCGCCCGTCGCCCGGCCATTTTCCATTTAGTGATAACGCCGCAGCAAGCCTGCCAGACGGCCTTGCACCTGCACTTCATCAGGCTGGTAAAATTGCGGATCGTAAGCGGAATTTGCCGGGTCCAGCCGGACCATTCCATTTTCCCGGCGCAGATATTTCAGCGTCGCTTCCTCGTTACGGACGAGCGCCACGACGATTTCCCCATCACGGGCCGTGTCGGTGCGCTTCACCAGAGCGAAATCGCCGTCGAAGATGCCCGCATCGACCATGGAATCGCCGGAAACCTCCAGCGCGTAATGCTCGCCCGCGCCAAGCAGCGCAGCGGGAACCGGCAGCATCCGGCTGTCTTCCAGTGCTTCGATCGGCGCGCCAGCCGCGATCCGGCCATGCAGGGGCACCTCTATCACGTCATTGGCCGGTGCAGGCATGGTAGCGGGGGCGTTGAGGGCAGTTGGCGACGACGCTTTTCCGACAGCGGCCACGGATGCCGTCCCCTGAGCGTTCTCAGGCTGGCGCAACACTTCCAGCGCGCGGGCGCGATTGGGCAGCCGACGTATGAAGCCACGTTCCTCCAGAGCCGAAATCAGCCGATGCACGCCGGATTTGCTGCGCAGATCCAGTGCCTCCTTCATTTCCTCGAAGCTGGGGGAAATGCCGGTATCTTCCAATCGGCGATGGATGAACGACAGCAGTTCATGCTGTTTGGCAGTCAACATCGGGCTTCAACTCCCTCATGTTCCAGATAAGAACGAATTGGGAACAATTTAGCAACGGCAATCGCGCCGTCAAGCAATTCCGCCATTTTCGAGCGGATAGACAGTCACCCGGTCTCCGGCGGATGCCGCAGGGGCATCTATTTCCCTGCGGATCAGCGCATTGCTGGCAGCGAGCGCGGCGAGCGCGCTGCTGTCTTGCTGGTCGAGTGGCGTGACGTTCGCGCCGTCGCGATATCCACGAATGAACTCAAGCCGATTGCCGGTGGGCGCAGCCGGTTTCGTGAGCGCAGCCTCCAGTGCAACCGGCATCGGCGTGCCCGCCCCAGCCATGGAGCGAAGCAGGGGAAGGAGGAACAGATACCCGGTGACATAGCTGGAGACGGGGTTGCCTGGGAGGCCGAGCACGATCTGCTGCCCTCGGCGCGCGACCAGCAAGGGCTTGCCGGGTTTCAGCAGGACACGCCAGAACTCTATGGAAGCGCCCCATTCCTCAAGCGCGGGCCGGATCAGATCGTGATCGCCGACAGATGCGCCGCCGCTGGTCACGATTACATCCGCTTCGGCGATGTGAAGAGCGTTCCGCAATGCCGATAGATCGTCCGCCACCGGGCCGATCCGCTGCCAACTCTCCACCCAGGGCGTCGCCATGGCTGCCAGCATGGCGCCATTGCTGGCCGGGATCTGGTGCGGGGCGCAGGCGGTGGGATCGGCCGTTAGCTCATCGCCGCTGTCGATGATGGCCAGCGTGGGTCTTTTGCCGACCTCCAGCTCCGCGATGCCCGCCGTGATGGCCAGTGCCAGCTGCGCCGGGCCGATCCTGACCCCCGCGGAAAGAATCGCATCGCCGCTGCTGAAGTCGAAGCCCTTGCGCCTGATGTGCCGGGGCGTTGGCTCGCCCCCGGGCGCCAGTGACAGCTGGTCACCTTCCCGCACGGCCTCTTCCTGCAACAGCACTGCGCCCGCATCGTCCGGCATATGGGCGCCGGTGGAAATGCGCACCGCTTCCCCCGATCGTAAAGCGCCGGAATAAGGATGGCCGGCGGCGCTTTCGCCTATGATCCGCCACGGTCCCGCCTTGTCTTCGGGCCGCATGGCATATCCGTCCATCGCGGAAAGATCCGCAGATGGCTGTGTGCGCCCGGCGAATACGGGCTTTGCCAGATATCTCCCCACCGCTTCGCCAATCGGGATGCGTTCCCAACTGGGCGGAGGAGCCAGGGCCAGCAGGCTGCGCTGCGCCTCCTCCAGCGGGATCGGTTGTGGCAACGCGCGCTGCATCACATATTGCGCCAGGCGCCACTCTTGCCGCCCGTCTTTTCGATCAGGCGCACATCTTCGATCACCATGCCCTTATCGATGGCTTTGGCCATGTCGTAAATTGTCAGAAGTGTGATAGAAGTGGCTGTCATCGCTTCCATTTCTACGCCCGTCTTGCCAGTCAGGGATGCCCGGGCCGTTGCGCGAATGGCATTGTCCTCGAAGGCGAAATCGACCGTCACGGCATCCAGCGCGAGGGGGTGGCAAAGCGGTATCAACTCGCCCGTGCGCTTGGCGGCCATGATCCCGGCAATTCGCGCGGCGGCGAGCACATCGCCCTTCGGGCCGCTTCCATCACGAATGGCTTCGAGAGCGGCGGGCGTCATCCGGATACGTCCGCTGGCCGTCGCGCTGCGCGCCGTCTCCGGCTTCCCGCCCACATCGACCATGCGTGCCTGCCCGGCTTCATCAAGATGGGTAAGGCGTGTCATCGAATATCTCCAAGGTAGCAGAGGGGGCGGGCATCCCCAGCCTGCCCCTGCCAGATCGCACCATGCGCCGCCAATGCGAAACTGTCAGAACAATCGGCCGCCATTCGGAACGGGCCGGGTAGGGGCGATCAGGATGACATGGCCCTCCGCGTCCGGAAAGCCGAGCGTGAGCACTTCCGATCGCATCGGCCCGATCTGTCTGGGCGGAAAATTGACCACTGCTGCGACCTGTCGGCCCACAAGGTCTTCCGGCGTGTAATTTTCCGTAATCTGGGCGGAGGATTTCCTCTTTCCGATCACCGGGCCAAAATCGATCACCAGCTTCAACGCAGGTTTGCGCGCTTGGGGAAACGGTTCTGCGGAAATGACCGTGCCCACCCGTATATCGACCTTGAGGAAATCGTCGAAAGCGATGTCCGAGGCAGGCGGCGTGGCCGGATCGTGGGACATGTGCATGATTGACAGCAAGCCTTAGAGCAGCGGGCTGGGACGTTACGTGCCCAGCAGGCCGCGGGTTGCGGCGGTCAGATCGGGCTGCCGCATCAGGCTTTCGCCTACCAGCAGGCACCGCACACCGCTCGCGGCCAGAACCTCCACATCGCGGTGAGTGTTGATGCCACTTTCGCCGACCAGCAGCGATCCTTCCGGCGCGAGTGGCGCAAGTTGAGTGGTCGTGGCAATATCGGTCTTGAACGTCTTGAGATTGCGGTTATTTACACCGATCAGGCGCGAGTTGAGACGCGCAGCCCGCTCCATCTCTGCGGCGTCATGCACTTCCACCAGCACGTCCATGCCGCGCTCCATGGCCGCGGATTCAATCTCGGTCATCAGCGCGTCGTCCAGCGCGGCCACGATAATGAGGATCGCATCGGCGCCGATGGCACGGGCTTCCGCCACCTGCCAGGGGTCGACCATGAAATCCTTGCGCAGCACGGGCAGGTTGCACGCTGCGCGGGCGTCCATCAGATAATCCTCATGCCCCTGAAAATATGCGGCATCGGTGAGGATCGACAGGCAGGCCGCGCCGCCCTGCTCATAAGCAACCGCGTGTTCGGCCGGCCGAAAATCGCTTCGGATCAATCCCTTGGAAGGGGAAGCTTTCTTGATTTCCGCGATAAGGCCAAAGCCAGTCTTCGCCTTGGTTTCCAGGGCAGCACGAAATCCGCGCGGCGGGGAAGCGCTGGCGGCCATCCGATCGAGATCGTCGATCGTCGCGGCGGTTTTGCGGGCGGCGACTTCTTCGCGCTTCGTGGCGCAGATTTCTGCAAGCTTGTCCATCGACCACGCCTATGCCGATGCGGCAGGGCGGTGTCGATAGGTGGAAGCTGCTATCGCGTCGCCGCGATCCAGCAATCGAGCAGGCCTTTGGCCAGGCCCTTGTCGATCGCTTCCGCCGCCTCTTCCGCGCCCTCCGCCCAGCTTTCCGCCTCGCCAGCGACGATCAGCGCCGCGGCGGCATTGAAGACGACCGCGTCGCGATAGGGGCCGGGTTCGCCCATCAGCAATTTGCGCAGTTCTGCGGCGTTATGGGCTGGATCGCCGCCGCGAAGGGCCGCGATGGGTGCGCTCGGCAGGCCGGCCTGGGCGGCGTCGACGCGCTTCATCCGCACTTCGCCATCCGCAATGTCGGCCACCTCATTGCCGCCGGCGAGGCTCAGTTCGTCGAGCCCCTCATCGCCGGAAATGACGAAGGAACGGTCTGTGCCCAGCCTTGCAAGGGCTTCGGCATAGATGGGAACATAGGCGGGGCGGGCGATGCCGACCAGTTGCCGGCTGACCCGCGCGGGATTGGCGAGCGGACCCATCAGGTTGAATATCGTGCGGCGGGCCAGTTTCTTGCGGATCGGCATGATCCGGCCCATCGAAGGATGATGCCGGCCGGCGAACAGGAAGCCGATGCCGAGATCGGCAAGCGTCAGTTCCGCCGTTTCCATCGCCCGATCGAGATTGAGGCCCAGCGCCTCCAGCGTATCGGCCGCGCCCGCTTTGGAACTGGCGGCGCGGTTGCCATGCTTGGCGACAGGAACGCCGCATGCCGCTACGACCAGCGAGACAGCGGTCGATACATTGAGCGTATGGTACCCGTCCCCGCCGGTCCCGCATACGTCGATGGCGCCCGCTGGTGCGGAGATGGCGATCATGCGGGATCGCATCGCGCGCGCCGCGCCTGCGATCTCTGCCGCGGTTTCGCCCCGGTCTGACAGGGCGACCAGAAAATCGGCGATGTCCTGATCGGCCAGTTCACCATCCAGCATCGCGCCGAATGCAGCCTCAGCCTCCGCTTCCTCCAGCGGATGTTCGATGCCGGGAAGCCGGTTCATGCCAGTTCTTTTGCTTCGATGCCGCAAATCGCAAGGAAATTGCCGAGCAGGGCGTGCCCGTGTTCCGTCGCAATGCTTTCCGGATGAAACTGGACGCCGTGGATCGGCAGATCGCGGTGGCGAAAGCCCATCACGCAGCAGCCGTCCAGACCTGGCGTTTCGCTTTCGGCATTGATCGCGAGCGTTTCGGGAATGTCGTCCACGATCAGCGAGTGATAGCGGGTGGCGATGAAAGGGCTGGGCAAGCCGGCGAACACACCGCTGCCATCATGGGTGACGGGGCTGGTCTTGCCATGCATCAGCCCGCCGCGTTTTACCGTGCCGCCGAAATGCTGGCCGATGGCCTGATGGCCCAGACATACGCCCAGCAGCGGCCGACCGGCATCGGCGCAGGCCGCCACCAGATCGAGGCTGACCCCCGCCTCGTTGGGGGTGCAGGGGCCGGGAGAGATCAGGAAGCCCCGTGCATCGCCTGCCACCGCTTCGGCCGCGGAGATGGCATCGTTGCGGACCACTTCGACCTCCGCCCCCAGTTCCATCAGGTAATGGACGAGGTTGAAGGTGAAGCTGTCGTAATTGTCGATGACCAATATCTTGCGTTCTGACGTCATGGCGACCTACTGCCCGAAAGCCGGTTCGGCGGCAATGCGGGCTGCTTCCCGCGCTGCGGCGACCAGTGCGCTGGCCTTGTGGCGGCATTCCGCCGCTTCATAGGCCGGATCGCTGTCGGCGACGATGCCCGCGCCTGCCTGCACATGCATCACGCCATCCTTCACGACAGCGGTGCGCAGCACGATGCAGCTATCCACCGATCCATCCGGCGCGAAATAGCCCACGCCGCCCGCATAGGGGCCGCGCGTTTCCGGTTCCAATTCGGCAATGATCTCGCACGCACGGATTTTTGGAGCGCCGGATACGGTGCCTGCCGGGAAGCCTGCGAACAGGGCGTCGATCGCGTCCTTCCCGCCTGCCAGCCGGCCCACCACATTGCTGACGATGTGCATCACATGGCTGTAGCGTTCGATCGTGAAGCTGTCCGTCACCTGGACGCTGCCCGCGCCGGACACACGCCCCACATCGTTGCGGCCAAGGTCCAGCAGCATGAGATGTTCGGCGCATTCCTTGGGATCGGCCAGCAGACTTTCTTCCGCCGCGCGGTCCGCCTCTGCCGTTGCGCCGCGCGGGCGGGTGCCGGCAATCGGGCGGATGGTCACTTCGCCGTCGCGCACCCGCACCAGTATTTCCGGGCTTGAACCGACAACGGCAAAGCCGGGCAGGTCGAGGAAATAGAGGAAAGGCGAGGGATTGACGCGCCGCAATGCGCGATACAGCGCCATCGGCGGCAACGGGAACGGGCAGGTGAAACGCTGCGCCAGCACGACCTGAAAGATATCGCCGGCGGTGATGTAATCCTTCGCCCGGTCCACCATCGCCGCATAATCGCCTTCATCCATCACGGGATTGAGCGCCATGTCCGGCAGGTCCGGAGCATGCGGAGAGGGCGGAGCGGTGCCGGCGAGGCGGGCGAGGGCGGCATCGATCCGTTCCGCGCCATGTTCCACCGCGCGGGCCGGGTCGCCGCCATCGGCCCATAGCGGCGCGATGGCGAACAGATCGTCGGTCAGCCCGTCGAACACCAGCAGGACGCCGGGCCGCGCAAACAGCATGTCCGGCACCGACAACTCGCTTTGCGGCGCGCGCGGAAGCTTCTCCACAAGGCCGATGGTTTCATAACCGAAATAGCCTACGAGACACGCCAGCGCGGAAGGGAGCGCGGGCGGCACGTCGATCCGGCATGCTTCCGCCAAGGCGCGCAATTCCGCCATGCTATCCCCGGGCAGGGGCTGGAATGCGCCGCGATCATGCCGCCAGATGCGATTGATTTCCGCCTGATGGCCAGTCGCGCGATAGACCAGATCGGGATCGAGGCCGAGCAGGCTGTAACGCCCGCGCACTTCGCCGCCTTCCACCGATTCCAGCAGAAAGTCGCCCCTGCCGGGCTCGATCAGCTTCAGCGCGGCGCCCACGGGCGTTTCCGTGTCGGCGACAAGCCGCCGCCACACCAAAGCGGGGCGCCCGGCGGCAAGTTGCGCGCGGGCGGCTTCCGCGTTCTCGGGAAGGTTCCAGTTCAGGGCGGGCCTCAGTTCGATTGGCCGGTCAGCTGCGCAATAACGGCGTCGATCGCCGTCTGGTTGCGGCTGACCCCGACATCGTTGCGCACGGCAGCGGCGAACTGGCCGAAATATTCCTCGGCCAGCACGCCGGAAAGCTGCTGCGTGGTGGTGGCGATCAGCGGATCATTATCCTCGATGGCAGGCGCGGTGATATCGTCGAGCTTTGCCACGAACCAGCCGCCGCCATCCGGTGCTTCGACATGTTTCACCGTGCCTTCGGCCATGCTGAAGAACAGCGCCAGCACACTCGGCACCCGGCCTGCCTGCGAGATTTCCTCGCGGGTGATGTTCAGCCGGTCGACCGGCGGCAGCGTCTTGTCTTCTGCGGCGAGCGCCTGCTCCAGAGTGCCGTTGCGGCCCAGCCGGGTTTCGATCCTGCCGACAGCCTGCCGGGCAGCTCGCGAGCCTTCCATGCGGCGCCACAGCGTCGTCACCTCAGTGCGGATTTCCGCAAGCGGCGCGGCGGCCGAAGCGGTGATATCGGCGACATCGAAAATCACGAAGCGTTCACCCGGCACGGTTTCCGCGATCTGCGGCTCTTCTTCCTGCATCTGGAACGCGGTTTCGAGCAGCGGGCGGATATCGGCGGGCACGGTGCCATCTGCCTTGCCATAGATGCGGCCATCGGCCGTCATCGGCTCCGTCCGCGTCAATTCCACGCCCAGCTTTGCCGCAATGTCCGTCAGCGATGCGCCGCCATCCAGCTCGTCTTCGATCTGTGTGCTACGCTCCGTCAGGGCGGTGCGGCGGTTTTCCTCGGTAAGGGCCGAAACGATCTCCCCCCGCGCCTGCGCCAGCGTGCGCGCCGGTGTGCGTTCGATCGCATCGACATGGAGGAGATACCAGCCCAGCCCGCCGCGGGCAGGGGCGGACATCTGGCCCTGCGCGGCACCGAAGCCCGCTTGCGCGACCGCCGTGGAGGAACTCGTCGTGAAACCTGCCTGAGTGACAGGCCCGATTTCTGCCGTAGCCAGCCCCTTCTCTCGCGCGGCCTGCGCCAGCGACTTGCCGCCTTGCACTTCCTTCACGATCGCCTCGGCCGCCGCCTGTGTGGGCAGGACCAGCTGCGTGAAGCGGCGGGTTTCGCTGGCGGCATATTTCGCACGGTCACGCTGGAAACGGGCTTCGACCTGCGCATCCGTCGGCGGCGCGACTGCCTTGCTCAGATCCTCTTCCGAAAGCACGGCGAAGCGGATCACCCGCCGTTCCGGGCGGATGAAGCGGGACCGATGCTCCGTATAGAAGGCGGTCAGCTCTTCCTGCGTGGGGTCGCGCTGGGGGGCATAGGCGCTGCTGGGCAGGAAGCCGATGCTCCCCTGCCGCCGCTCCCGCAACAGGGACGCATAGCGGCGCGCAATGCCTTCCGGCATGGAAGGGGCGAGGGCCACCGGGCCGAGCAGCAGGCGGCCATAGGCGCCCATCGCAAGGTCATCGCGCACGGCGGCTTCCGTCAGCCCGCGCTGTGAGATCAGCGCGCGGAACGCGGCACTGTCGAACTTGCCGTCAGCACCCCGAAAAGCGGGCACCTGCAATATTTCGCTGTCGATAAGTCGGTTGCCTGCGCGCAGGCCGTGCTCGCGCCCGAATTCTGACAGGGCGGCGCGGGTCAGCATCTGGTCCAGCACCTGGTCCATCCCGCCCTGCGCCAGGAAGGCCCCCATGGTGAGCGTGGGGTTGTTCTGGCGAACCTGCTCCAGCGCGTTGCTGGCGCTCATCGAAAGATCGGCGGTGGAAATCTTGCGATCGCCCACCACAGCCACCCGATCACCCCCGGCAACGCCGCCGAACGAGCCGGTATTGGCGATGTCCGAACTGGCGAAGGCGATGGCGATCACCGCCAGGAATGCCAGCGTCACAGCAATGCCGATCTTCGATTTGAAGAAGTTGCGGAACGCTTGGAGCATGATCGGGGGTCTTCTGATCTGGTGTTGCCGATGCCCTGCCGAACGGCGGGACGCGTCCGCGCTATATCCATCATGCGTTCCCGCCGCAACAGTGGAAGCCTGCTTGCCAACGCCGGGCAAATGCTGTTTTGACAAGGCTTGCGGGCGCGACTAGCAGCCCGGCCATGTCCGCCTCGTGCGGGGGGTTCAGCACAATTTTTTTTGAGGATCTAGATGGCCCAGCGCCCCTATATCGTCGGTAACTGGAAGATGCACGGCACGCGTGCGATGTTGTCGGAAGCGCGCGCGATGGATCGCGCCGCCGAACGGCTGATGAAGGTGGAGGTGGCGATCGCGCCGCCATTCACCCTGATTCACGCCGTCCGCAAGGAATCCTCCCTGATCGGGGTCGGCGCGCAGGATTGCCATGCTGCTGAAAGCGGCGCGCATACTGGCGACGTTTCCGCCGTGATGGTGAAGGATGCCGGCGCCGGATTCGTGATCGTGGGGCATAGCGAACGGCGTGCCGATCACGGGGAAACCGATGCCGATGTGCGGGCCAAGGCCGAGGCTGCGCTTGCCGTGGGCCTGTCCGTGATCGTCTGCGTCGGGGAGACAGAGGGCGAGCGGGATGCCGGCACGGCGGAAGACGTGGTGGCCGGGCAATTGCGCGGCTCCCTGCCGCCCTTGGCCGATCTGGCGGACAAGATCACCGTCGCTTACGAGCCGGTGTGGGCCATTGGAACGGGCCGGACCCCGACCGTGGCCGATGTGGGCGCGATGCATAAGGCGATCCGCCAGCAGCTGACCGACATTTATGGCGAGGCCGGTGGCCAGATGCGCATCCTTTATGGCGGTTCGGTGAAGCCGGGCAATGCCGGCGAATTGCTGGCCGTGCCCGATGTCGGCGGTGCGCTGGTGGGCGGCGCGAGCCTTACGGCCGAAAGCTTCCTGGGCATCATCGTTGCCGCCGCGGGCGGGGACGACGCCTGATTGCAGGGCTGGCCGCATGGCGGCCAGCTTGCCGAATGCGGTGCGCGCGCCTAGATGCGCGCAACCATTGTTGATAGAGACCGTCTATGTCGCTGTTCCTGTTCCTCTCCGTTCTCCAGGCCATCGTGGCCGCGGCGCTTGTCGCCGTGGTGCTGATGCAGCGGTCAGAAGGGGGCGGTCTGGGTGTTGGCGGCGGCGGCAGCCCCGGCGGTCTCATGTCGGCTCGCGGCGCTGCCGATTTCCTGACGCGCACCACCAAATGGCTGGCGGTGGCATTTGTGGCTCTGGCGATCATCCTCGCCGCCGTCGCGGTCGATGCCACGACAGGCCGGGAACTCGACGATTCCCTGGATCGCACCGTTACGCCCAGCAGCGATCCGCTGGCCCCGGTCAGCGGCGCTGCCGCTGCAACGGGCGCGCCGGCAAATGGCGCCCCGGCGGCAGGCGCGGCCCCCGCTGGCGAACAGGCTGCGCCGGATGCGGCCGATCCCTTGGCCGGCGTCGCTCAATAATCCGGTCCGCAACAACGCCCGACGCGTTCGTTTCGATCGCATCCCTGTTCAAATCCCGTTTTCGGTGCTTGCATCGAATCCGGCCTGGCGCTTAAGGCCCGTCTCCCATGGCGCGGTATATATTTATCACCGGCGGTGTGGTCTCATCGCTCGGAAAAGGTCTCATGGCGGCAAGCCTTGCGGCCTTGTTGCAGGCTCGGGGCTATCGGGTCCGCATTCGCAAGTTCGATCCGTATCTGAACGTCGATCCGGGGACGATGAGCCCCTATCAGCATGGCGAAGTCTATGTGACGGATGACGGTGCGGAAACGGACCTCGATCTGGGGCATTACGAACGCTTCACAGGCGTTTCCGCCCGGCAGAGCGACAATGTCACGTCCGGCCGCATCTATCAGCAGATCATCGCGCGCGAACGGCGCGGCGATTATCTCGGGGCGACGGTGCAGGTCATCCCGCATGTGACGGATGCGATCAAGCAATTCGCCCTGGCGGAAACGGATGATCTCGATTTTGTGCTGTGCGAGATCGGCGGCACGGTGGGCGATATCGAAAGTCTGCCTTTCATCGAGGCGATCCGTCAGTTGCGGAACGATCTCGGGCCGGATCGTACGGCCGTCATCCACGTCACGCTGGTTCCGTATATCTCGGCAGCGGGCGAGCTGAAGACGAAGCCCACGCAGCATTCGGTGCGGGAACTGACCAGTCTCGGCGTCCAGCCGGACCTGTTGCTGTGCCGCTGCGAACATCCGCTGCCGGAAAGCGACCGCCGCAAGATCGCGCTGTTCTGCAATGTGCGGCCCGAAGCTGTCATTCAGGCGCTCGATGCGTCCAGCATCTATTCCGTGCCGCTGCAATATCATGCCGAGGGGCTGGATGCGCAGGTTCTGCGCCATTTCCATCTCGAAGCGTCGAAGCCCGATCTCACCCGCTGGAACGACATCGTCGATCGCTACATCCACCCGGAAGGGGAGGTGACTATCGGCGTCGTGGGCAAATATGTCGGATTGCCGGATGCCTATAAATCGCTGAACGAGGCGCTTGTCCATGGCGGGATGGCGAACCGGGTGAAGGTCCACATCCGCTGGATCGATGCCGAGGTGTTCGAGCAGGACGATGCCGATATCGCCGTCCAACTGGAGCCGCTGCACGGCATACTCGTGCCGGGCGGCTTCGGGGAGCGCGGCTCTGAAGGCAAGATCGCCAGCGTTCGCTTCGCGCGGGAACGCAACGTGCCGTTCTTCGGCATTTGCCTCGGCATGCAGATGGCATGCATCGAAGGCGCAAGGAACACGGCCGGCATCGCGAATGCCTCCTCCACCGAATTCGGCCCTACTGACGAGCCTGTCGTCGGCATCATCACCGAATGGATGAGCAAGGAAGGGCTGCAGGAACGCTCGAGCGAGGGCGATCTCGGCGGCACCATGCGGCTTGGCGCCTATGACGCGGTGCTGGCCGGAAACAGCCATGTGTCTGCGATCTATGGCGGCGCGACTCAGATATCGGAACGGCATCGCCATCGCTACGAGGTCAATTCCGCCTATCGCGAACCGTTGGAACGGGGCGGCCTGGCATTTTCCGGCATGTCGCCCGATGGTTTGTTGCCAGAAATCGTCGAACGCCCTGACCATGCATGGTTCGTGGGGGTGCAGTTCCACCCGGAACTGAAAAGCAAGCCGTTTGAACCACATCCGTTGTTCGCCGGCTTCATCGCGGCGGCGCTTCGCCAGTCAAGGCTGGTGTAGCGCCGCGGCAAGCCCGCGCTTCGGCACCCCTATGGGTGAAAAATTCCCTTGATAAGCAAGGGCTGCGCGTTCTAGCCAAAGCCTCGGTAAGCGCTTCAATGCGCCGGTCAGCACCGTTTCTGGCGCTTTCCGGCATTCGATAAATTGATGACCGGCCGCACGCAGCGCGGCACGCAGGGGCCTTGAAAATGCCTGCATGCGTCCGGCTCGGTCTTGCCTGCTTGTCTGGCCGTCTTCTGCGACCCGGACGGTCATTCAAAGGGGCAGGTCGGCGCGAAAGCGTCGAGGGGGCGGAACTCCAACCGGTTCCGCCCCCGAAACCTTCTCAGGCTCGAAACCACTTCAGACGCCGAAGCCTGCCAAAGGCGGTCAGGCGGTCAGGCGGTTTCCGCAGCCTTGCCGTCAACCACACTCAGCGGCTTGGGCGCACCGATCTGAACCTTCTTGGGGCGCATCGCCTCCGGTACTTCGCGCACGAGATCGATGATGAGCAGGCCGTCCTGCAGATCAGCCTGTTCCACGCGCACATAATCGGCAAGTTCGAAGCGGCGCTCAAACCCGCGATTGGCGATGCCTATATGCAGCATTTCGCCATCGACGCGCTCTTCCCGCTTCCGGCCCTGGATGACCAGCAGGTTCTGCTGGGCGGTGATGTCCAGATCCTCGTCCCGAAAACCGGCGACCGCCAGCGTGATGCGATAGCTGTCCTGGCCTTTGCGTTCGATGTTGAACGGGGGGTAATTGTCGCCGCCATTGTTGCGGACCTGATTTTCCAGCAGGTCGAACAACCGGTCGAAACCGACGGTGGAGCGGCGATAGGGGGTAAAGTCGAGACGGCTCATCGAAACAAATCCTCTTTTGAGCAATTTGACACACGAGGCCCTTCAAGGCGCCTCAGCCGCAAGCCCTCGCGGCGCGATGCGGCGAGTGATAGATATGGCAAGGCCCATGCGATTCAAGTTCCCGCATCGGCCTCACAAAAAAGGACGAAGCATGGGCGCGCCGAAAGTGGAAATCTACACCAAGGCCTTTTGCGGATATTGCCACCGGGCCAAAACGCTGTTGGAAAACAAGGGCGTGACGTTCGAGGAATATGATATCACGATGGGTGGGCCGCGCCGCGAGGAGATGCTGGAGCGCAAGCCTGATGCCATGACGGTGCCGCAGATATTCATCGACGGGCAGGCCATCGGCGGGTCGGACGATCTCGCGGCGCTCGACCGCTCTGGAAAGCTCGACAGCCTGCTGGGCCTCTGACCGCGTTCTGACGGCATGACCCGCATCGCCCTGTTGCAGATGACGTCAGGCGTTTCCCCTGACCGTAACGCGAACGCGATCGTCGAGGCAGCGGCAGAGGCGGCGTCGGAAGGTGCCGCCATGCTGTTCACGCCGGAGATGAGCGGAATGCTGGACCGCGACAGAATGCGCGCCGCGCAGACTATCCGGGCGGAAGAGGACGATCCTGTGCTGGCCCGTCTGCAAGTCGCCGCCGCGGATCATCGCATCTGGATCGCGGTCGGGTCGCTGGCTGTGCGGCGGCCGGATGGCTGGTGGGCCAATCGGTCGTTCCTGCTGGACGATCAGGGCCGGATCGCGGCGCGCTACGACAAGATCCACATGTTCGACGTGTCACTCGCCAGCGGCGAAAGCTGGCGCGAGTCGGCCGTTTACGAGCCGGGCCGCGACGTGGTGACGGCGGAAACGCCGGTCGGGCGGCTTGGCCTTGCGGTCTGCTACGACATCAGGTTTCCGGCTCTGTTCGAAGCGTTGGGAAATAGGGGTTGCGACGTGATCTCGATCCCCGCTGCATTCACCGTGCCGACCGGCAAAGCGCATTGGCACCTCCTGCAGCGCGCGCGGGCGGTGGAAGCGAGCGCCTATGTCGTCGCGGCGGCCCAGGTGGGGGAGCATGAGGACGGCCGCCGCACCTATGGCCATTCGCTGGTCGTCGACCCTTGGGGGGAGATTGTGCTGGATCTCGGCGGCGACGCTCCGGGGCTGGGTTTTGCGGAGATCGAGGCAGACCGCATCGCCGAAATCCGGGCCCAATTGCCGAGCCTTGCCAATCGCCGCGATCTTTCTAAATCCACCGTCCATGATCGTATTTGACCTCACGTGCGAGGCTGGCCATCGGTTCGAAGGCTGGTTCGGATCGTCGGAAGATTTCGCCGGGCAGCAGGGGCACGGCCTCGTCACCTGCCCGCAATGCGGTTCGGCGGGGGTGGAAAAGGCTCCCATGGCCCCGGCGGTGCCGCGCAAGGGGAACCAGCTGCCCGCGCACCCGGCGGCCGAGAAGAGCCAGCCCATGGCGACCGCCCCCTTGAAGCCGGAGATCGCCCAGGCTCTCCAGCAACTGGCGGAAGTGCAGGCCCGCGCGCTGAAGGATTCGACCTGGGTCGGGGACAGGTTCGCCGAGGATTCCCGCGCTATGCATTACGGCGAACAGGATGCAAAGCCGATCCATGGCCAGGCCAGCCTGGAAGAAGCGCGCGCCCTGCTGGATGAAGGGATCGCCGTCGCGCCCCTGCCATTCGCCATCGCGCCCCCCGACAAACTCAACTGATTGCCTCCGCCATCAGCCTGTCCTAAACGACCGGTCGGGCGCCCGTAGCTCAGCAGGATAGAGCACAAGATTCCTAATCTTGGGGCCACAGGTTCGAATCCTGTCGGGCGCGCCATTCCCGTTCGATGTTGGGCACCGGTATGTGCGGCTGCGAACCGACGCGACCCATTGCGTGTTCCAGCGCCTTCGTGGCTCCGACGATCTTCAGTTCGGCGTCGCCGACCTCCACCCGGCCGACGATACTTCGCACGTAGTACTGGCGCAGCCCAGGCTCGCCCTCGCGAAGACGCTTGCGCATAAGCTCGGCGAACTGATCGATGAGCTCTGGCGTAATGCGCCTCAGCAAGCGCTGCTCAAGCGCATCGAGCACCGTGTCGTCGAGCTTGGGCGAGGCGCTGCGGATCACTTAGCTCATCGCTTGCTCCGTAAGGCAGGATGACATCGAGCCGGTGACAGGTCGGTTGCGGCCATGGGCGCGACAGGTCCTTCGGTTTCATTACCGGGAAGACGCGTCGGCCGATCACGGCCTCGGCATTGAGCGGCGTGTCGCCATCGGCTTGGATAACACCGAACGAAACATGTTCGACCTCACCCATCACAGGATCGTAATCCAATCCCGGGGGAGCTTTGACTTTTCTGGCCATCATGCTGCCTCGAGAAAACGGGTGGCGCCGGCGATGGCGGCACAGGCCGCATCGATAGCTGGGCCGTGAAGAGACTGGCAGGTTCGAGCAGTCAGCGCAGAAGAGCTGCCCTACAGGCCACCGTGCGGTGATGTCGGCTGCCGACCAAAGCCGGTCGTTCAGATCAGCTACTATGAACGTCTGCTCCTGACAGAAGCTGCCGATGGACCGCTCCGATGCAGATCGTGAGGAAGGCGCCCCAATGCCGGTCGTTCCCCCGTTTCGTTGCTGCAGGGAAAGAAAGTTCACCTCACCGACGATGAGGATAGCCAAGACAGATGCGGTGTCCGCCGTCAGCACCAATGGCACAGATTTGAGGTTGTGATTTAAGGAGGATCTGGGCTTCGTTGTAATGACGAAGGAACGAAGATGAAGCCCAGATCCTCCAATGTAAAATCGCCCGCCAAGGCCCCAGCAGAGCGGGTAGTGAAGGACATCCGCCGACAAACCCGGCGCCACTTTTCGGCCGAGGACAAGATCCGCATCGTGCTGGATGGCCTGCGCGGGGAAGACAGCATCGCCGAGCTATGCCGCAAGGAAGGCATTGCCCAGAGCTTGTATTACACCTGGTCGAAGGAGTTCATGGAAGCGGGCAAGCGCCGCCTGGCCGGCGACACCGCCCGTGCCGCGACCACCGGAGAGGTCCAGGACCTGCGCCGCGAAGCCCGGGCCCTGAAGGAATGCGTGGCCGACCTGACACTGGAAAACCGTCTGCTCAAAAAAAGCATGATCGCGGATGGGGAAGGCGACGAATGAGGTATCCCGCATCCGAGAAGCTCGAGATCATCAGAACCGTCGAGCAGTCGCACCTGTCGGCCAAGCGCACGCTGGACCAACTCGGCATCCCTCGTCGGACATTCTACCGTTGGTATGAGCGCTACCTCGAAGGCGGGCCGGAGGCGTTGGAAGATCGGCCATCGGCGCCGAGCCGGATGTGGAACCGCATCCCGGCGGGCATCCACGACCAGATCATCGAGCTGGCGCTGGAACAGTCTGAGCTGAGCCCCCGGGAACTGGCCGTGCGCTTCACCGATGGGCAGCGCTACTTCGTGTCGGAATCCACGGTTTACCGCCTGTTGAAGGCCCACGACCTGATCACCAGCCCGGCCTATGTCGTGATCAAGGCTGCCGATCAGTTCCACACGAAAACCACGCGGCCGAACGAGATGTGGCAGACCGACTTCACCTACTTCAAGATCATCGGGTGGGGCTGGATGTATCTGTCGACCGTGCTCGACGACTTCTCGCGCTACATCATCGCCTGGAAGCTGTGCACCAACATGCGAGCCGAGGACGTCACCGACACGCTGGACCTCGCCCTCGCGGCTTCTGGTTGCGACAGCGCCACGGTACTGCACAAACCCCGGCTACTCAGCGATAATGGCTCCAGCTACATCGCGGGTGAGCTGGCGGAATACATCGAGGCCCGGAAGATGAGCCATGTCCGCGGCGCCCCGTGTCATCCCCAAACCCAGGGCAAGATCGAGCGCTGGCACCAGACCCTGAAAAACCGCATCTTGCTGGAAAACTACTTCCTGCCCGGCGACCTCGAAGCCCACATCGCGGCCTTCGTCGAGCACTACAATCACCAGCGATACCACGAGAGCCTGGCCAACGTGACGCCTGCCGACGCCTACTTCGGCAGGGCTCCGGCAATCATCAAACTGCGCGAAAGGATCAAGCGACAGACCATCGAACATCGGCGCTTGCAGCACCGCATGCTCGCCGCTTAACATCAACCCCCAGACGACGCCCGCACTCCGCTAATCTACGCCGAGAGTTGCGCCAAATGTTCTGACGACGGACAGGGCCGACAGACCTGGCGTCGGGCCGCATCAGAGCGCAAGCTGTTCCGCAGTCAGAAGCCTCGACACACCGCAACGCTTAAGACCGCTGCACTGCGGACAGGGCAAGATTTCGTCAATCGTTCACAGGAAGCTTATCGAGTTCCGCCTGGATTTCGGCCAGCTTCTCATCGGTGAGCGATGGTTCATACTGCTGGATCATTTTCAGCGTCAGGTCGCGGCCGCCCGACTGGAACATCGAGTTCGCCCAGATAGCGGGAATGAGCTTCTCCAGAACGGCGGCCGCGGCGGGATCATCAATCAGCTTGCCGACAAGCGTCTCGGAGACGGAATAGCGCTCAGCCTGCGCGAATGCCGGTGTCGCAAGGATCAGCGTAGCAGGCGCTGAAACCAACGCCAGAACGCTTGCCATCATTGTCTTACGCATCGTCTTTCTCCTCTGAAAACCTGGCGGCTTGCCTGCGAACAGGATGCTTTACGACGCGCTGGTCGATCGCTCCGAAAATGGCGCAACCTTCGGTCGTCAGCGCCTGCATGCGGCAGTTGTCGCCAAACTGCATGAATGGGGTGGTGGGCCTGCCGTCGGCGATGATCTCGATCGCCCGGCGTTCCGAGATGCAGCTTGAGCCAACGTCGGCATAGTTCGCGTTGGCGAGGGTGCCGGAGCCGATGATCGTGCCTGCCGAAAGGTCGCGAGTGGCGGCCGCATGGGCGACGAGTTCGTGGAAGCCATAGCTCATCTCCCGCCCATTCGCGCGGCCAAAAGGCGTGTCATTCCAATGGACTAGGAGGTCCAGGCACACTCGGCCATCCTGCCACGCGTGGCCCAGCTCGTCAGGCGTGACCGCGAAGGGAGCGATAGAGCACGCGGGCTTGGCCTGGACCCAGCCGAAACCGGTTTTCATCTCCGGAACTGCGAGTGCCCTGAGGGACCAGTCGTTGATCTGCACCACCAGCCTGATGTGGCGCATGGCGTCCGCGGCGGTGGTACCCATCGGCACGTGACCGACGATGATGCCAAACTCACCTTCAAAATCAATGCCTTGCGCTTCATCGACAAACGGCACCGGCTCCGTCGGGCCATAGAAGCGGTCCGACAGGCCCTGATACATCAGCGGCTTGTCATGCTCGATTGCATCTGTATTGAAAGCCACTTGCATCAGGTTTGCATGGGTTTGAAACGCCGAGGCATCGAGCCATTGCCAGGTTCGGGGGAGGGGAGCGTGCAGGCTTTTCAGATCGAGCGGATCACCGGCACCAGCCGCCACCCTGTCCGCGAGCGCCGAGAGATCCGGTTCCGCAGCTTCCCACTCGGCGATGGCGGTGAGCAGGTTAGGCCAGCGCGGATGTGGTTGCGAGAATAAACCGTCCTTTGAGACAACGATCAGCTCGCCATCGGGTGTGCCGTTGTTGCGGGTGGCGAGCCTCATTGTGCGATATCCCCAGTGAACTCGCCATCGATGAGGATGAAGGCGATGCGGCAGTTGCGATCCGAGCGGTTGGCCCAGCCATGGTTGGTGCCGCGCTGGATGACGATATCGCCGGCGCGGACGGTCGTCTCGCCTTCATCCATGATGAGCACGATCTCGCCTTCGAGCACGATGCCGTAGTCGATCGTCTCCGTCCGGTGCATCCGCGCGTGACGGGAGCCGGAGCCGGTGTGGGACGCGGCATCGCCGGCGCCGACTTCGGCGAAGTGGGCGCGCGCCTGCTCGGGCGTGACATGTTCCAGGCTCTCGTCGTCAGGCGGAATGTCGAGCACGCGGATGCGGGTGCCGTTCTTCGGCGGGGCGAGGGTGATGCCGTCTTCGTGCGGCTCGCCAGATGCGGCGTCGATCGGCGCGGGGGTGGCTCGCGTGTTCCAGACTTCGTGGAACAGGGGGCCGGTGGGGCCGCCGATCTGCTGGACGCGCGGCACTCGCTCGTCGGCCTGGATGATAGCGCGTCCTTGCGGGTCATGCCCGGTGACGATGCGGCGGACAGGGGTGTCGGTCATCGGGCGGCCTCCGCGTGGGTGGAACCGTCCAGGGTTTCGGCGAACCAGTCCGCGATGAGGTCTCGCGCGTAGCTCATGTTGTCCGCCCCGACATGCTCAACGCCGCCCTCCCGCTCCGTGAAGATCACCTTCTCGCGCCGAGGCGAGTTGGTGAGCTGGTCGTAGAGGTCATCGGCATAGGAGAGGCTGATCTGCCGGTCCTTCGCACCGTGCGTCACGAGGAAGGGCACCTTGATGCGGGCCATGTGGCCGTTGAGGTTCATCTCCTCCGAGCGGGCGAGAAAGTCGTCCATGTCCTGCGCGCCGAACGCCCAGAACACATGCTGCCAGTAGTGCGGCACCGGATTCTCGCCTTCGCGCTGCATCCGCTTGTCCTGCACCTCGCGCCAGTTGTGGTTCGCGCCCCACACCGCGCCGCTGGCGAAGCGCGGCTCGTAGGCGACCGCGCGCGGCGCGAAATGGCCCCCGAGCGAGATGCCGGTCATGCCGATGCGCCCCGCATCGACATCGTCCTGCTGCTCGAGCCAGTCGACCGCCTTCGAGGCCCAGCTCTCGGAATGCGGATCGACCGGCAGCCCCTGCAGACGCAGCGCCTCGCCGCTACCGGGCTGGTCGACACAGAGGGTCGAGATGCCCCGCCGCGCCAGCTCTTCCGGAAGCCGCGTCCAGTAGAGCAGCTCCTTGCAGCTATCGAGCCCGTTGCAATAGACGACGCAGGGGCGGGGGCCGTCACCCGCCGCGCGGGTCAGCAGCGCGGGCATGGTGCCACGATCCAGCGGGATCTCGACCCGTTGCCGGTTGATCGCACCGAGACGGGTGGAGCGATCGAAGCTGTCGCGGGCGAGGGCGTAGGTCTCCTGCCGCCCCGCGCTGCCATGACCCTGCATTCGCTCCGCCACGAACAGGTAGAGCGAGGCGCGCTCCAGCTTGTTGGAGGCGGAGAAGGCGCGGCCCTTTGCCTCATCCTCCGCGGCGAGTTCGAGAAGCTCGTGCCCCTTGGCGGCCCAGCGGCGCATGAAGTCCGGCGTGCCGGCATCGCCGGTGCGAGCGGCTTCCCGGATCGGCTCGCACATGTCGACGATCTCGCCGATGCGGCCGCCGCTCTCCATCGCGATCGCAACGGAGAGGTTCCAGATGTAATTGGGGAAGTATTCGAACAGGGCCATGGCTCAAACCTCCGCCGGCTGGAACAGGCAGGGGTCGGCCGCGGGCTTGGGCATGGTCTGCGGACCGCCGACGCCGATGTTCCACTGGTCCATCACGCCCGGGGCGGGTTCATGCACCTTGTGCTCATGCCGCTCGAAATCGACCTCCTCCATCTCGCTGGTGTATTCGACCGCGAAGCCGCCGGGCGTGCAAAAATAGGAGAAGGTGTTGTCGCCGGCCGTGTGGCGCCCGGGGCCCCAGCGGATGTCCGTCCCGTGCTGCCGCAGGCGGCTGATGCCGCGGAACATGTCATCCACGGTCAGCATGTCATAGGCAACGTGATTGAGGCACGGCGGCCCCGGCAGCAGCGCGATGCGGTGATGCGCCGAGTTGCAGCGCAGGAAGACCATGAAGTCGCCCAGCCAGTCCGACACGCGGAAGCCGAGCACATCGACAAAGAACTCTGCCGCTGCCTTGTGATCCGGCGAGTGCAGGACGATGTGGCTGATCCTGACGGGCATCCCCTCCCACCGCTCCATCGCGCGCTTGTCGAGCGGCTGCACTTCAGCCGATACCTCGAACGGCAGGCCATCGGGCGAGAAGAAGCGGAAGCCGTAGCCGCCGCCAGGCGCATCGAGCTCGCGCGCTTCATGGACGATCTTGCAGCCGGCCTCGGCGACCCTGGCTTGCAGCGCATCCACGTCCGCGCGGGTGTCTGCGGCGAGGGCGATCACCTCGATGCTGTTCTGGGGCGCTTTGTGCAGGCGGACGACGTGGTGCTCGTCATGGCCGTGGGTCTTGAACCAGGCCATGTCCGGCGTGGACTGGACTTCGACCAGCCCCCAATCATTGGCGTAGAAGGCGCGTTCGGTGTCGAATTCCTCGACCCCATAGCCGACATAGCGGATTTCGGTCACTCGGCTCATGCGGCAGTCGCTTCCTGCTGGGGGTGGTGGCTCATTGTGTCATCAGATCGGCTGGGCTACGCGCTCGAACATCTCGGCGGTGGCGCGGGCGTTATCGACAGGCGGGGCTTGGCCGAGCTGCCCCTGGCAAATCGCCAGCGAGCTTTCGACGATGTAGCGGCAGCGCTCGAACCGGCGGTCGCGGTAGGCGGTGAAGGCGGCTTCCGGTGTGTCGTGCCGATCCAGTTCCTCGGCCAGGACGATGCCGTCTTCGACGGCCATGCCGGCGCCTTGCCCTAGGTGAGGCGTGGTGGCGTGAACTGCGTCCCCGAGCAGGACGACGCGCCCTTTGTGCCACGGGCCGGTGAGCATGATTGTCTCGAGCGGGCGATAGACCACGCCCTCATCGTCGGTGATATGCTCGGCCATGTCGCGGATTTGCGGGGCGGCATTGGCCAGCTTGGACCGCATGGCGGCGGCGAGGCTGTCCTTCGGGTAGAAGGGTTTGCCTGGCTCAGGCGTGGTCACGTACATGTACATCAGCTCCCGGCTGATGGGCACAAGGCCGACGCCGGTGGGGCCGTTATAGACGTGCAGCGCGTCGAGGTCCGCCGGCCGGGGGAAGTTGTAGCGCCAGACGGATTGGCCGGTGAATTCCGGCTGCGGTGCGTTGGGCATGATGGCGCGACGGGTCTCCGAATAGACGCCATCCGCGCCGACCACGATGTCAAATCGGGCGGTGGAGCCGTTCGAGAAGGTGACATCGACCGCATCGCCGCTGTCGCGGATGTCAGACGCGGTGATACCGAGGCGCACTTCCGCGCCCGCCGCGATTGTGCTGTCGCCGAGCACCTTGTGCAGCGCGGGGCGGCTGATCCCGAGGTTGGCCGGATAGCCTTCCGCAAGCCGGGGGGAGGGGACCTGCGCCATCAACGTGCCATCCGGCATGTGCACCGCGACCTTGTCGAACGGCACGCCTGCCGCGACGTAGGATGGGAGCAGGTCCAGCTGATCCATCGCGCGGATCACGTTGCCCTGCTGGATGATCCCGACGCCGTAGACCGACCAGCCTGGGTCGCGCTCGATCACCGTGACGCGGTGCCCCTTGCGGCGCAGGGCGATCGCCGCGGTGAGGCCGCCGATGCCGCCGCCGATCACGAGGATGTTGAGGTTGCCGGCCATCAGAAGTCGTACCCGATACGCAGGCCATAGGTGCGCGGCGGCTCCAGGGTGACAGAGGCGACGTTGGCCGCGCCGAGCTGGTAGAGCGAGGCCATCGCCTCGTTCGTCAGGTTGCGGACGAACAGCATCGCGTTGAAGCCGCGATCCGGCGGGACGAGTGACAGGCTGGCGTCCACAGTGACGTCTTCGCCGCTATTGCCGGTGGGGAGATAGTTGAAGCCGACCACACGGTCGCTGCGATAGCGGCCGTCGATCGCCGCGACGATGTCGAAGCCGGGGAAGGCGAATGTCTGCTGGACACCCAAGTTGACCGTCCACTTGGGTGCGTTGAGCGCCGGCTTGCCCGAACAGTCGATGGTGAAGCTGCGCGTCGGCCCCATGTTCTGGCTGTAGTCGCAGCCGGTGACGGGCGTCAGGAAGTTCGGCGGGTCCCCGGCATCCGAGAGATCGACCTGGTCATACTCGAAGGAATCATACTTCGAGTCCAGATACTGCGCGCCGCCGCGGATCAACGTGGTGTCCGTGGCGAGAAGCAGGAGGTCCACCTCCGCACCCTTGATGGAGGACTGGCCGACATTGCGGGTGTAGAACGAGTTGTTGCCGTGTGCATCCACGCCGAGCGCGGCGAGCTGCTGCCCTTCGTACTTCCAGTAGAACAGCTCCAGGTTCAGCTGCAGGCGGTTGTCGAAGAAGCTGTTCTTTGCGCCGATGGTATAGGCATCGATATATTCGGGATCGTACTCCTCCTGCCCGAAGGTGAGGTTGAACCCGCCGGCACGGAAGCCGGTTTCGAAGCTGGCGTAGAGCAGTTTGTCTGGCGTCACGTCGTACTCGACAGCAGCGCGCCAGGTCACTTCCTCGTCACCTGCCGAGCGGTCGATCGTGGTGGGGTCGATCACCAGCAGCGCTTGCGGCCCGCGCGCTCCGAATGGGCCGTAGGGAAAGACACCGTAGGGCGCGCCGGCGTTGAGGGGAGAGCCGGCGGGGAAGAGCGCCGGGTTCAATTGGCTGAGCGAATCTTCGAGCGCGAGGCCGAGCGGTATGTTCGGCACCTGCGCGCAGCTCGGCGGCCCAGCCACCGGCTCGATCAGGCAGACGCCCGTGGTGGCGATCGACAGCGCGTCGATCGAGCGGTTCTCGTCCGTGTAGCGGATGCCGCCCACGAGCCGGAGATTGTCGGTCACGCTGAAGCTGGCGCGGCCGAACAGAGCCAGGGATTCGGTGCTCGTCGCGAAATCCTGAAAGGAGACGGTGGCGAACTGGTTGTACGAGTTCAAGCCCTCCACGTTCTCGTCGAAGTAGTAGGCGCCGAGCAGCCATTCGAGCGGCCCGGCGTCGCCCGACAGTCGGGCTTCGACGCTGAATTGCTCCGCCATGTCCTGGTTGAGTGCGCCCCGGAAAGGCGGGCCGTTGAACTGGTTGTCCAGTTCCGACCGGCGGTATGCCGGTATGACCAAGAGATCGGCTGCGCCGAGGTCCACGTTCAATTCCGCGTTGACGCCCCAATACTCGTCGTCTCGGAGGGGATAGGCATAGCCCCCCACGGGCGAGTAGAGCGGGGCCGCCGTTGCGTTCGCCCCTATGAAGGCAAGCGTCTGCGGAGCGTGCAGACCGGTAAAGGGCTCGCTGACATTCACGGGCGAGGGGATGAAGCGCCAGTTGGGGACCGTTGCGCCCGGCGTGAATGGCGCAAAGGTGTAGATGCCGTCGATGTTGAGGCCGGGACCGGTCCCCTTCTGGGTCGAGTAATCAGCCGACAAGCGCAGGTCCATGTCGGGTGAGATTTCGAACAGGAGCTGGCCGCGCAGCGCGAGGTCCTTTGCCGCGCCGGTGCCGTCCGAGAAATAGCCGTCCCGTTCGGAATAAGCGGCAGCAACGCGCGTCGCGACGCGGTCGCCGACCGGCAGGTTCAGCACGCCGGTAAAATCCAGCGCATCATAATTGCCGTATTGTGCGATGACTGCGCCTTCCACCCGGCCCAGGCGCGGGGCGTTGGGGATCACATTGACGGCGCCACCGGTGGCATTGCGGCCGTAGAGCGTGCCTTGCGGCCCCTTGAGGATCTCCACGCGGTTGACGTCGAGGAACGACGCCACCGTGGAGGAGGGGCGGCCGATATAGACGCCATCCAGATTGAAGGCGACGGCCGGGTTCGTGTAGCCGTTATTGGCGAAGTTGCCGACGCCGCGAATGAAATAGCCGACGTTGGCGCCGCCGGCTTCGGGCACGTAGAGGGCCGGCGCCACCTTGTTGAGCTGGGTGGCGTCGACAATGCCGGCGCGTGCGAGATCCTCGCCGCTGACCGCATTGAGCGGAATGGCGGCGTCCTGCAGACTCTCCTCCCGCCGCTGGGCAGTGACGGTGATGACCGTGAGGCCGGCGCGCTGTTCGGCGGCCCCGACTGTCTGGTCTTCGTCGCTCGCGGTGTGCGCATGGGCCGCATGGCTCATCAGCATCAGCGAAACCGCAGTCGTGGCGAGAAGGCGTGTTGGCATCTGAATCTCCCGGTCGCTCGCCCGTTCTTTTCGACGGGCCGGGCAGGACGTGACGTTCGCATCCAGCCGATGATCGGTCCAACTTATTGTTCTGCTGGTTTTGCATTGATGCTATTGATGAATTATCATGCGCCTCAACAATTTCGACCTGAACCTGCTGATCGCCTTCGACATCCTCGTGGAGGAGCGCAGCGTTACCCGCGCGGCCAGGCGCCTCAACCTGACCCAGTCGGCCACCAGCGCCGCATTGAAGCGCCTGCGCGACGCGATGCAGGACGAGGTTCTCGTGCAGCACGGAAAGAAGATGATCCCGACGCCGCACGCGCTGCGTCTCGCCCCTCAGGTCGGCGCGGCGATTGCCGAGCTTCGCAGCCTGATTTCCGCCAGCGCCGCGTTCGATCCCGCGACGTCGACCCGCCGGTTCAAGGTCGAAGCGTCCGACTATATCACCACGGTGCTCCTGGTCCCGCTTCTGTCGGTGCTCGCGCACGAAGCGCCCGGCGTTCGCCTCGACCTCAGCCTGCCGACCGAGGGAAGCAGTGAGCGGCTCAGTAATGGCGAGCTGGACCTGCTGCTGACGCCAGAGGGCTTCATGCCGCCCGACCATCCGAGAGAGCTGCTGTTTGAGGAGCGCCATGTCGTGGTCGGCTGGTCGGGCAATCCGGTGATGCACGACGTGCTGACCGAGGCGGATTTCTTCTCCAGCGGCCATGTCGCGGTGCGGATTTCCGGCCGCGACACTTTCATCGAGAGCGCATTGCGCAAATATGGCGAGCGGCGGCGGATCGAAGTCACGGCTCCATCCTTCATACAGGCCCCTTGGCTGTTGCCGGGCACCCGAAGGTTGGCGCTGATGCATGAGCGGCTGGCGAGGCTGGTGGCGCCGCCCCTTTCGCTGCGCATCGCGGAAGCTCCGGTGGAGTTGCCGATCATGCGCGAGATGATGCAGTACCATACTGCGCGAACGAACGACGCGGCGCTTGCATGGCTGCGGCAGCAATTGCTGGTCGTCGCAACGCAGGCCGCGGCCTGACGTTGTGGAGGCGCTGAGCGGCCGCCCCCGTGAGCGGCTGCCCTCGTGGACTGCTGCCCTTCGGGCTAGACCGCCTTGTAGAACCGGATCCGGACGGCAGGGCCTGCGGCCTCTCCCGCCATCTCCAGCGTGCCGATGAAGGCGGCGCGGTTCAGCCAGTCATACTTGCCCAGTGGCGCTTCGAACCGCGGCTGCGTTCTCACCCCTGCCGGGTCTCCTTCCCTTGGTGGGCAGAGCGCGCCGATGTTGATGACGTTGATGACGACGCCATCGTCGGTGCGGATCATGTAATCCGCCTCTACCTCGGTGCAGCCATCTGCGCGGGTCAGTTGCCAGTCCCAGCCGCCGGCAATGATCGTGCCCTTGATCCCGGTCCTTCGAAGCTCCCGCCGATGATCGGGATGATGTTCCGCTTCCCGAGCGGCGTTTCCCCGACCGGAATGGCCTGCCCCAGCATGACAACTTCCTCGAAGGCGAACTCCAGACGAGGTACCACGGGCTGTTCCTGAGACCAAGCGGGTAGGGGTGCGGCTCCTAGGTGTTTAGTCCCGTCATCTGGTGGATCGGGTCGACGATGAACCGATTTGGCTCTGACGTCCAGATCCTGGCGATGTATTCGTAGGGCGTGAGACCGCTCAGCGTCTTGAGCGGCGGCGAAATTGTAGGCGGCCATGAAGTCGGCGAGGTGCGTCCGCAGCTGGTCGTGGCTCTCGTAATGGAAGCGTTTGACGGTCGTCTCCTTGATGGTCCGGTTCATCCGTTCGACCTGCCCATTGGTCCACGGGTGGTTCGGCTTTGTCAGTCGGTGCTCGATATCTTTCGCCTCGCAGATCATGTCGAACCGCATCTGACGCGACCAGGCGGTGTTGCGGTTACGAGGCTGGTCGGCAAACTGGATGCCGTTGTCGGTCAGGATGGTGTGGATGCGGTAAGGCACGGCCTTCAGCAGGTGTTCGAGGAACTCCCACGCAGTTCGCCTGTCCGCCTTGTCGACCAACTGGATGACCGCGAACTTGCTGGTACGGTCTATGCCGACGAACAGGTACAGGGGACTGTCAGGAATTTTGTGCGGGAGGCCGGTTACCGTCATTAGATGACGAAGCGCTCACCGAAGATTACGGCGAACTGACTTTTGGCCTCACCCCATTCGCGCGGTGGGCGCTTCCATTCGTCCGCCGCGTGATTGAGCACGAGATATAACAGCTTCATCGCGGCATCGTCACCGGGGAAATGGCCGCGGGTACGGACGGCACGGCGAACCTTCGAATTCAGGGCCTCGATGGCGTTCGTAGTGTAGATGATCCGGCGGACGCCCTCGGGAAAGGCGAAGAACGGGATCACCTGGTCCCAGTGTCGCCGCCAGCTTATGGCGATGGCCGGGTGTTTCTGGCCCCAGGGGCCTGCCTCGAACGCCTCCAGCGCAGCCATGCCGGCCTCGGGCGTCTCGGCACGGTAGACGCCGCGCAACGCCTGGGCGATGAACTTGCGCTCCTTCCAGGACGCAAAGCTCATGCTGTTGCGGATCAGATGGACGATGCAGGTCTGGACGATGGCCTCGGGGAAGACAGCGTTGATCGCCTCCGGGAAGCCATCGCGGCGATGCAAGGCATGGGCGAGCCGCTCTCCACTGACTGCAGGGGCCATTTTGCCGAATGCCGGCCGCAGGAGCGTCTCGCGCTGAGCCAGATCATCGATTTCCTGCCGGGTGTAGAGACATACGACAGCCTGATCGAAGTCGACATCATCCCCGTCCCGGATGGGCGCGTACGAATGATCGTCACCCTGCATCAGATGCATGATGCGCAAACGACCAGGATGCAGCAGGATGGTTTCCGGAGCCAGCTTTCAAAGCTGGACAAGCGTTATGGATGGCAAGGCTGACTGCTATTCAGCTTCGCTGCCGCCAGCAAAAAGCCCGCGATTTCCGCATCGATGGATGATGGCATCGGCAACGCCTCCTTGCCAATGGCGGCGCGGACCGGCGGCCGCGCATAAAAGAAGGCGCCCGGCAGTGCCGGGCGCCTTCCGCAACATCAGAAGCGTTGCTTAGAAGCGGTAGCCGACGCCGACCAGCGTCTGCCACAGTTCCAGGTCACGCTCGTAATTGTTGTAGCGCTGTTCGAACTTGAACAGGGCGCCCGAACCGGTGGAGACTTCGAGACCGGCACCGAAGCGCACGCCGTCGAGTTCCGTCACGTCCAGGTCCAGGTTGCTGTAGCCGGTGGACACGAACACGATGGAACGCTGGCCAATCGGCATGCCGACGCGGCCGGTCACGGCCAGTTCACGGCCCAGTTCGTCGTCGAAATCGTCCTGATATTCGACCTGCGCGCCCACGATCGTGCCGCTGAGGTTCCAGTCATAGCCGGCTTCGACGCCCCAGGTGACCGTTTCGGTGCCAAGGAAATCGTCGTCCGCGACGCCCAAGTTCACGCCAACGCGCGGTCCGGCAAAGTCCTGTGCAACTGCGGGCATGGAGGCAGTGAGCGCTGCAAGCGCCAGAATGAGCTTCTTCATTGATTTTCCTGCATTTGTTGTTTTGGTCCGTACGGACGAGGGCCATGTCGCGAAGATGTGACAGGATTGCAACCCGGCGGATGTAGCATTGCAACACCCGTGTTGCAGATCGGCCACTGGTATCGGGGCTTGCGAAGATCCGGGTAAAGATGTGAAGTGGTTGTTTCTGGCGCCAAGGCACCGATGGGCCGGCCGGCGGTTACGCCATGGGTAAGGCTGCGCTTCGCCCGGGGGTTCACGGCATGAGGATGACGATGCTCTTGGTTCTGGCCCAGTCCCTTGCCGTTCTCGTCGCCCTGATCGCTGCCGGGATACTGGTTCTGCGCCTGCTCAACCCCCTGCCGCCGCTGGGGCCGCGCACGGTGTCGGCGCATTTTTCCGACACGGCGGACACGCCGTTGGGGCAGGGGGGAAGCCGTGCTTCGGACGGGCACGAAGGTCTTTCCGGCATCCATGTGCTGATGCGCGGGCATGAGGCTTTCGCCGCAAGGGCGCTGCTGGCACGCGCCGCGGTGCGGAGCCTGGATGTGCAATATTACATCTGGCACAATGACGTATCCGGCACGCTGATGCTGAAGGAAATGCTGGATGCCGCCCGGCGGGGCGTGCGCGTCCGCATGCTGCTGGACGATAATGGCATCGCGGGCATGGACCAGCTGCTGTCGGCGCTGGACAGCCACCCCAATATCGAGATCCGGCTGTTCAACCCGTTCGTGATCCGCAATCCCAAGCCGATCGGCTATGCGATGGATTTCCTCCGCCTCAACCGGCGGATGCATAATAAGAGCTTCACGGCCGACAATCAGGCGACGATCATCGGCGGCCGCAATGTGGGCGACGAGTATTTTTCCGCCTCCGATGCCAACCTGTTCGCGGATACGGACGTGCTGGCGGTCGGGCCTGTCGTGAATGACGTGTCTTCGGATTTCGATCGTTACTGGGCCAGCCAGTCTGCCTATCCACTGGACCGGATCATCAGCCCGGTGGCCGCTCCCGATCTCATGGAAATCGGCCGGCGGGCCGCTCGCATGGAACATAGTGAGCCGGCGCGCCGCTATGTCGCGGCCATTGAACGATTGCCGTTCATCCAGCAGGTCGTGGATGGCGCGCTGCCGTTCCACTGGGCCAATGTGCGGATGGTGAGCGACGATCCGGCCAAGGGCATCGGTCGCGGCAGGGATGACGGGTTGCTGGTGAATGTGCTGCGCGAGGCGATCGGGGAACCGCGCCGCGAATTGCGGCTCGTATCCGGTTACTTCGTGCCCACCCGGGCGGGTGTGAACGGGCTTGGCGCGCTGGCCGCGTCGGGCGTGGACATGGCAGTGTTCACCAATTCATTCGAAGCCACGGATGTGTGGATCGTGCATGCGGGATATGCGCATTATCGCAAGGACATGCTGAAGCAGGGCATCCGCCTGTTCGAGATGGGCGGCGGCAGGGGCGGCCACGATCGGGGGACCCGTCGATTGACCACGACGGGCTCGGGCAGCGGGCTCAATTCCGATGGCGGGCCGGTCCTGCGATCGTCCGCAACCACGCTTCACGCCAAGACCTTCGCCGTGGACCGGGAAAGGCTGTTCGTCGGGTCGTTCAATTTCGATCCCCGGTCCATGCATCTGAACACGGAACTGGGCTTCCTGATCGAAAGCCCGCCATTGGCGGCCGAATTGTCCGACGCCTTTTCCTCCAGCATTCCCACCTATGCCTATGAGGTGGTCCTGGGTGCGGATGGGGAATTGAACTGGATAGAGCGCGACGGCGATCGCGAGATTGTCCACCGTAAGGAACCGGGCACCAGCAGGTTCCAGCGCGGGTCCATCTGGCTGCTGTCCCACCTCCCCATCGAGTGGCTTTTGTAAAATTCGCTTGTTCGGCCCCGTGGCGGCGCAAGTGAAAAATCTGCACCGGCCGCGCTGCCTAACGCAATTGACCGGCGCGGTGCCCGTGCACAGATGCAGACAATGCCTGCAGCTCAGCATTCCCCGCGTCACGTCCCTGTCGGATTGATCCATTTCGCGCTGGCGATGGGCGGCTTCGCGATCGGGACGACCGAATTCGCCACGATGAGCCTGGTGCCCTATTTCTCCGCCGGCTTGGGGATCGATGCCCCCACGGCAGGGCATGTCATCAGCGCCTATGCGCTGGGCGTGGTGGTCGGCGCGCCGTTGCTGGCCGTGCTGGGTGCGCGATTGTCCCGGCGGATGTTGCTGATCCTGTTGATGACGATGTTCGCCCTCGGCAACGGGCTGAGCGCCCTTGCCGGCAATTATCACGAGATGCTGCTGTTCCGATTTCTGAGCGGCTTGCCGCATGGCGCCTATTTCGGGATTGCCGCGCTGGTTGCCGCGGGGCTGGTGCCGCCGGGCAAGCGAACCCAGGCGGTCGGGCGAATGATGCTGGGGCTGACGGTGGCGACCATCCTTGGCGTTCCTCTTGCCAACTGGATGGGGCTGGCGGTCGGGTTTCGGCATCGTGACGGTGCTGGCGCTGATTACCGTGGCGATGGTCGCCGCTCTCGTGCCCCATGACCGGCCGGACAAGGCAGCCAACCCGCTTCGCGAGCTGGCGGCGCTGGGCAATCTGCAAGTCTGGCTGACATTATGTATCGGCGCAATCGGCTTTGGCGGCCTGTTCGCGGTCTATACCTATCTGGCGTCGACCTTGCTGGAGGTGACGCATGTCTCGCCTGCCGTGCTGCCGGTGGTGCTGGCGATCTTCGGCGTGGGGATGACGGCCGGCAATCTCGTGATCCCGCGTTTTGCGGACAAGGCGCTGATGCCCACCGCGGCGGTGATGCTGGTGTGGAGCGCGGTGGCGCTCGCAATCTATCCTTTCCTTGCCGGGAATATCTGGACGCTGTCGATCTGCGTGTTCGCCATCGGATGCGGCGGTGCGCTGGGCACCGTGCTGCAAACGCGGCTGATGGATGTCGCTGGCGATGCGCAGGCGCTGGCGGCCGCGCTCAACCATTCGGCCTTCAACACCGCCAACGCGCTCGGCCCATGGCTGGGCGGGATGGCGATTGCCGCTGGCTGGGGCTGGACCTCGACCGGCTTCGTGGGATGCGCGCTGGCGCTGGGCGGCCTTGCGGTATGGGGCGTGGCCATGCTGCTCGACCGGGGCGGCAATGTCCCGGCTGAAGTTCCGGGCGAAGGGGCGCGCCCGGCCTGACGCGCCCGCCGCCGGCGGATCAGGATTTCGCGGTCGTCTCGATCCAGCGCGCGAAGGAATCCACGAAGGTCTGGAAAAACGCCTGCGTGCCCTCGTTCTGAAAATCGCCCTGATCGTCGAACAGGTTGAAGCCTCCGCCGACATAGGCTTCGGGCTGTTGCAGCAGCGGCATGTCGAGAAACACCAGCGATTGCCGCAAATGGTGATTGGCGCCGAACCCGCCGATCGCGCCGGGCGAAACGCTCATGATCGCGGCCGGCTTGCCGGACCAGACGCTGCTCCCGTAAGGGCGCGAACCGACATCGAGGGCATTCTTCAGCGCGGCGGGAACGGAGCGGTTATATTCCGGCGTCAGAAACAGGATGGCGTCGTTATTCGCCACCTCCTTGCGGAACCGGGTCCAGGCTTCGGGCGCATCTGCTGTTTCCAGGTCTTCATTATAGAGCGGCAGATCGCCGATCTCGATGAACTGGAACGAAAGATTGTCCGGCGCCAGCTTCTCCAGCGCCTGCGCGGCCTTGCGGTTGATGGAATCCCTGCGCAGGCTGCCGACCAGCACCCCGACCTTGTAGTTCTTCGACATATCGCTGTTCTCCTTGCCATGGCGGCCGGGGGCCTTGCTGCGGCCCCCGGCCGGTCGATCCGTCAACCTATCGTGCGTCCACCAGCACCAGCTCGCTGTCTTCCAGCGCGGTCACCGTGATGCTGTCCAGCCCGGTGATGGCGACGCCGTCGCGGGCCTTCGCTTCCACATCGCCGATCTGTACCCGCCCGGTGGCCGGCACAAGATAGAGATGGCGCTCCGCCCCCGTCGGGTAGGTGATCGTGTCACCCGCCTTCACGGTGGCGCCCAGCACGCGGGCCTGGGTGCGGATGGGCAGCGCGCCTTCATCGCCGTCCATGCCCGATGCCAGGGTTACGAAACGCCCCGCGCGGTCTCCCTTGGGGAAGGGCTGGGCGCCCCAGCCGGGTTCTCCGCCGCGCTGGTCGGGGATGATCCAGATCTGGAAAATCTGCGTCGCTTCGTCTTCCAGATTATATTCCGCGTGGGTCACGCCGGTGCCGGCCGACATCACCTGCACGTCGCCCGCTTCGGTCCGCCCGGTATTGCCCAGGCTGTCCTGATGGGTGATCGCGCCTTTGCGCACATAGGTGATGATCTCCATGTCGCGGTGGGGGTGGGGCGGAAACCCGCTCTTGGCGGCGATGGTGTCGTCGTTCCACACCCGCAGCTGGCCCCAGTTGGTGCGGGCCGCCTCGTGATAATCGGCGAACGAGAAATGATGATGGGCGTCGAGCCAGCCGTGATCGGCGGCGCCGAGGCTATCGAATGGGCGAAGTTCAATCATGTCCATCTCCTTCGAGACATTGCGTGACACCCATGTGGACCTTGCGAACCGATCCAGAAACCCGGATAAAGTCACTCAAACCGTTCAGGATAGTTGAACAAGGGCAAGGAGTCAGAGTAATGGACGTGGGCCAGCCCACCATCGACCAACTCCGCATCTTCATGGCGGTTGCAGAGGAAGGCAGTTTCAACGGCGCGGCGCGCAGGCTGGGGCGGGCGCTATCCGTCATCTCCTACGGCATGGGCGCGCTGGAGGGGCAGCTCGGCATCACGCTGTTCCGCCGCGAAGGGTCGCGCCGTCCTGAATTGACGGAAGCGGGGCGGGCGCTGCTGGGCGACGCACGCGCCATCCTTGGTGAAACGGACGGGATGATGGCACGGGCGCGCGGCATTCGACAGGGGCTGGAAACAGAGGTCTCCCTGGCGGTTGACGTCATGATGCCAACCGATGTGCTGGCCGGCGTGCTGCGCGATTTCCAGGATGCGTTTCCCACCGTCGACCTGCGGCTGCATGTGGAGGCGCTGGGCGCGGTGGCGGCGCTCGTGCGCGACCAGCGGCCCGATCTTGCGATAGCGGGGCCGGACATACTCGACCTGCCGGAACTGGATCGGCGCGCGGTGGGCAGCGTGGAACTGGTGCCGGTCGCCGCCCCGTCGCACCCGCTGGCGCAATCGGCGGATGTCTCCGCGGGGGAGGCGGCGCGCCATCTGCAACTGGTGCTGACCGATCGTTCTCCCCTGACGGCAGGGCGCGAGTTTTCGGTTCTCAGTCCGCGAAGCTGGCGTCTGGCCGATCTCGGCGCAAAGCACGCCTTGCTCCGCGAAGGGATCGGCTGGGGCAACATGCCCCGCCACGCGATCGCGTCCGATCTTGCGTCCGGCCGGCTGGTCATCTTGCGATTGGCGGAAGGCTCGACACTCGATTACCGCCTCCATGCCCTGTGGCGGAGGGACAGCAGGCCGGGTCCGGCAACGACCTGGATGCTGGAAGCCCTGACCGACCGATGCGCGGCCTGACTGCATGGCCAGCCACAAAGCCGTTCACAGCCAGCGATTGAAGCTTGACCTGCCTGCCGCCCAACTTGCACGTTTGCATCAATAAGCGGGCATCGATGCCGGCATAAGCGACGGGGGAGGGTGCGGCATGACGGCGCCAAGGGGAATTTCGGAAGCGGTCTTTGCCGATGGGCTGGCGGAAATGCGCTCTGCCGTGGGCGATGAATGGGTGTTCCGCGACGATGCCGATCTGCATCCCTACCGCGATTTCTATTCCGTCCTGTGGGATGAACCGGAAGAGCCGCTGGCCTCCGCCGCTGTCGCGCCCGCCAATGTGGAACAGGTGCAGGCGGTGGTCAGGGCAGCCAATGCGCGCGGCATCCCGGTCTATCCGATCTCCACCGGGCGCAATCTGGGCTATGGCGGCGCCGCGCCCGTCTATTCCGGCAGTGTCATTATCGATCTGAAGCGGATGGACCGCATACTGGATGTGGATGAAGGCAATGCCTCCTGCCTCGTCGAACCCGGCGTGTCCTATTTCGACATGTATCGGCACCTGCAGGAACGCGGATCGAAACTGTGGATCGACGTCCCCGCGCCGGGTTGGGGCAGCCTGGTCGGCAATGCGCTGGATTCCGGCGGCGGCTACACCAGCGCCCCCTATCGCGGCCATTGGGAGGCGCAATGCGGGCTGGAGGCGGTGCTGGCCGATGGCGAATTGCTGCGCACCGGCATGGGCGCCTTGCCCGGATCGCAGACCTGGCAGCAATATCGCATGGGATTGGGGCCATGCCTTGACGGGCTGTTTCGGCAATCCTCCCTCGGCGTGGTGACGAAGATGGGTTTCTGGCTGTTTCCGCAACCGGAAGCCTTCCTCACCGCATCGGTGGAAGTGCCACGTTTCGCCGATCTCGATCCCATGGTCGAATTGGTGAATGAACTTGAATATGCCAATATCTTCAACGGGATGCCATCAATAGGCTCTCCCGTCCTGCAGGCCGGCAACCCGGCCCTGTGGCAGATGGTGCCATCGCCCGATGAAATGGACCGGCGCGCACGGGAAACCGGCCTGCCGGCATGGCGCACCACGCTGATCTTCTATGGACCGGAAAAGGTGATCCGGGCGCAGTGGGATTATGTGAAGGAACGCTTCGCGCATTTCGATGGCGTCAGCTTTCGGGAGGACGAATTCGTCCGCCTCCCGCTCAGCGCGGAGGATTTGCAGAAGGTCTTCAAGGCCCGGTTCGGCATCCCCAATCTGGAACGGTTCGCCCTGGGGTCGGACGGGCGCGCGCCTTACAACCCCAGCGAAGGGCATATCTGGATATCGGCGGTGATCCCGCGCACCGGCAAGGGCATTGTGGAAGGGACGCGCGTGATGCTGCGGGAATGCGAGCGGATGGGCATTCCCGTCATGGCGTTCAGCCCCTCCATCACCTGCTGGACCCGGTCGCTCATCATGTTCGCGGCCGTTCCGGTCTACAAGGATGGCCGCAATGCGAAGCTGCGCGCCTCGGTGAACGAACTGATCGACATTTTCGCCGAAAATGGCTGGGGCGAATATCGCTGCCCGCCGGCCTTCCAGGACAAGGTCATGGGTGCCTACAGCTTCAACGACCACATCCTGCGGCGCGTCAACGAACGCATCAAGGATGCGCTCGACCCCGCGGGCATCATCTCCCCGGGCCGCTATGGCGTATGGCCCAGCCACCTGCGCACAGGCGCATGACGCCAGCGCCTGTTCGCCCGGCCCCACTCCACTAGCGCAAAACGCGCCACGACCCGCCGCCGTGCTGCTGTCTCAAGCGTGCGCGCGTGGAGCGAAGGGCGGGGCGGGACGGGACATTCCTTTTCCCGGCCGACGCGCGGATGGCGTAAAGCGCAGCTCAGCACCTTCAACTGATCCTGTCCTCACAGGGGCAGGGCGCGAGCCGTTTCTCCATCCCGCTTTCCTACAACCGGCAGCTCATGCCAACGACAATTTCCCCCGGTCGGGAGGGCGCTTTCGGAGCTGCGAAACTAACAACTCCCAACATGGACTTTCAAGTTAAGGGGCGACGGCATCACGATCCGCGACGGTCGCCGTCCTGCGAAGGCTGAGGCTCTGCGGTCGGTGTAGGCAGGTGAATGGCCGCCCAGCTATCTGCGCGCTGGCACTGGGGGATTATGCGGGGCGCCCCACTCCTCCGCATGCCCCGCGCCATTGAACGCAGAACGCGCGGCGATCTCGCCGCCGCGACGATCGCAAGCGCGCGCTTGGACTGAAGCGGGGGCCGGGAATGGCTATTCCCATCCCGGCCAACATGCGGAGGGCGGCGTGGCTGGTGCAGGCCATGCCTTGCAGCCCCCTTTCCTACCACTGGCGGATGATGCCACGGGAGAATTGCCCTCGGTTCAGGAGGGCGCTTTCGGAGCTGTGAAAACCAACAATTCCCAACGTAACTGTCAAGTTAAGAGGCGATGGCATCATGATCTGCGGACGGCCGCGCCCCTCCCGGTCGGTGTCAGGCCGGTGTGCGGCAGCTATAACTTTCCTCTTTGGAAGGATCGCCGCCATCGTAATGCGCATAGGATGGATGGGGGCAGAGCGGGCGACTCTCGCTGCCGTCCCGGCGCCTGGACAGCGGCCGGTCCGGCGTCTGCCCGCGTTCGACCCAATCCACCAGCGGCCCCAGCAGATCGAAATTGTCGAACGCATTGCCGCCGCCGCAATGGCCCATGCCGGGGATCATGTAATACCGGCTGGCATCGGTGAACGCCGCGCCATTGGTCTCCGCCGCGCGCTGCCAGTAATCCCAGCTATCGAAGGCGGAAAACCACGGATCGCTGACCCCATGGAAGAACAGCACCTTTCCGCCATGACCAAGGAAAGCATCGAGATCGGTCCAGACATGGGTATCGGTAAGGCGGGCCACCGCGTCCGCGCGCAGCATCACCAGCCTGTCGTCCATATCTATCTCCAGCGCGCGGGTGGCGGGGCCGAACACGCCGGGCGCGCCGGTGGGCAGATAGCCGGGAAGGGGGCCGGTAGTATCGACGATGCCCGTGTCCCACGGCACCGGCATATAGGCGGGGTGGCCGGCTGCATCATTCGGCCCGGCAAAGGCCCGCTCCAGCGCGCCGACCTGTTCGCCGGACAGGCATCCGTCCTGTTTTGCGCCGGTGCATTGCAACGCCGCGGGCCGGAACTGGCATTGCGCGACATTCATGATCATGCCGTCAGCGCGCCCATCCAGCCCGTCGCATTGCGCCAGCATCCCATCCAAAATCGTCTTGCGATCGGCCGGGGAGAAAATCCGCTCCACGACAGGCAGGCCCTCCGCATCGCGCGGCGCGGCCTGGTTGAACTGGACGGCGCTGTATTCGATCGCCAGGTTCGAAAAGCCGGGCCGCATGGCCGGGGCGCCGATAATCACGCCATCGAACATTTCCGGATAACGCTGGACCGCCAGCATCCCCTCGCGGCCCCCGGTCGAACAACCGGCGAAATAAGCGTGGCCGATGGAGCGGCCGTAATAGCTTTCGGTCAGCCCTTTGCCGACCTCCGTCACCTTGCGCACGGCGGTTTCCGCGAAATCCAGCGCGGCTCGCTGGTCAGTCATGAAGGTCTGGTCGAAACCGGCCCCCTTGTGCCCGCTATCGTGGCTGAGCACGGCGAAACCCCTCGACAGGGCGGGCCTGTCTCCGGCGGCAACGGGGCCGATGGCTGGCCGAACGACACCGTTCATCCCGCCGCCGCCCTGCAGCAGGAATCGGCCATTCCAGTCCTGCGGCAATGCCAGGGCAAATCCGATGCCATAGCTGGTCCCGTCTCTCGCCTGATGCGGATCGATCATCCCTTCCAGCAGGCAATGGGCCGGCAGCGCCACCGCCAGTGGGGCGCCGCCTTCCATCGCCGTTCCGGCGGGAATCTCCGCCACCGCTGTGGTTTTCTGGATCGTAACCCCCGGGCGGATCTGCTGGTCCGCCATCGCTTCACAGCGTGCGGCGGCGTCTGGCGCGAGCGTCTTGGCTGGCGCCGGGGATTGGGCGGATGCGGCCACCGCGAACAGGGATACGGCAGCAAAGGCGATCGCGCGCATAGATTTTGCTCCAGTCGATGAGATCAGAAGGTGACGACGACTTTGCCGATCTGCTGGTTGGATTCCAGAAATTCGTTCGCATCGGGCAGGCTTTCGATGCCGTGAAATTCCCTGGCGATGACCGGGCGGAGATGGCCACCCGCGAGGCCCGCCAGAATCCGCTCCTGCGCCGCGCGATAGCGATGGGGGTGGTTCCAGATCTCGCTCGCGACCCAGCCGCGCATCGACAACCCCTTATAGGCGCATTGCCAGTGGGGGTAGGGCGTCGGCTGCTCGCTCAGCCCGCCATAGATGAACAGAATGCCGCGCGGCGCCAATGCGGTGGCAAGCGTCTCCACATAAGGTCCGCCCACGGGATCGAACGCCGCCCGCGCGCCCTTGCCCCCGGTAATCTCCATGACGCGCTGGACGAGGTCTTCCTCCTCCGTCGCGACGACATGGGCGGCACCCTGTTCCAGCAGCGCGGCGCGCTTGGACGATCCCCGCGTGCAGGCGATGGATGTGGCGCCCGCCCAATTGGCCAGCTGGATTGCGGCGATGCCGACGCTGGATGATGCTGCGCGGATAATAACGCCGTCACCGATGCCGATATCGGCAACCTCGATCAGCGCAAAGGCCGTCATATACTGCATCCAGATCGATGCAGCCTGCGCCGAAGTAAGGAAATCCGGCGCCGGAAGGAGGATGCGTGCCGGCACGATCGCCTGCTCTGCCCAGATGCCGTATTGCCCCTGCTGGATCATCGGCAGGACACACACCCGGTCGCCGGGCGCATGATCGGCAACATCGGCGCCCACCGCCTCGACGATGCCGACACCTTCGTACCCGATCAGGGTAGGGTATTGCGGCTGAACCGGATAGCGGCCCGCGCGGTACATGGCCTCTGCGCGATTAAGGCCGACCGCCTCCACGCGGATACGCACCTCGCCAGGCCCCGGTTCACCGATCGAGAGATGCTCGATCCGCAACACCTCCGGCCCGCCCGCCTCGTGGACGCGGATCACCTTGGCCATACTCGCCCTCTCCCCTGTGTTTGCGCAAGAATGCGGCGAAGCATGCATCCTTGTCCAGAATCAAAAGTCGGGCAGGGGCACATTGAATTCAAAGAAAAAGGCCCTCCCCGCGAGGGGAGGGCCTGAAGGTTTCGGCTATCGCCTGGATTAGAACTTGACGTTCGCACCCAGATAGAAGCGACGGCCAATCGTGTCGTAGAAATTGGATTGGAACGAACCACCCGGCAGATTTCCGGTGCTGGCCGGATCGGTGTTAGCCAAGTTGATTCCGGTCAGCGGAGGACGCTTATTGAACAGATTGTCCACGCCGAACCGCAGATTGACATCATCGGTCAACGCGTAAGATCCGTTCAGGTTGAACAGATTATACGAGGGAGCGCCGGTCGTGGGCGTGCCGCCTGCAAACAGGGGTTCCGAACCGTCCTCCACGCTGGGCAGATGCTGCCACTGCACGGAAAGGCTTGCACCGTCGATAGAATAGCCCAGCGTAGTAAATACGCGGTACTCGTAAGAGCCCTGGTTAAGGCCATTCTGCAACGTACCGAAGGTACCGGCATAATCCACAAGCGGCAAGGTGGGCAGGGCCGCAGACTTGAAATCGATGAGATAATTGAAGTTCGAATTCAGATTGACGGTACCCGGCCCAACATCAACGGCCCAATTAAGCGCAACGTCAATACCGGAAACCTTGAAGCGGCCATTGTTAACGAACGTGGTCTGGACATCCCCAAGGCTGCCAACTGCGTTACGCGGGACGTTCTGACAGAATTGCGAGTTGGCAGCTGCCAGTGGGTCGGTGGCGATAAGCGGATTGAGAGCAGGATCAAAGCACTGTTGAAGTGCGATGCCAACCGTCTGCGCGCCGATCGCATCCTTCACCTTGATGTTGAAATAATCCACCGTCAGACGAAGGCGAGACAGCGCTGGCGCGGTGAAGGGCGAGTTGATGACCACCCCGGCAGTCCAGGTGTCGGCCTTTTCAGGCTTCAGGTCTGGGTTGCCAATCAAGGTCGGGAAGGAGAAGCCGCCCGTCGCGTTTGATTGGGGGTTGGCATAATACTGCTCATCCGCGGTGGGATCGCCCGATTGTTCCATGAGAATCCGGCATGTAGCCAAAACATTCGCGGCATTCGGGTTCGTAGCGGGGTTTGCAGAGAACGACGTCGGATTGAGCAGCGAGCAAACGTCGCCCGCTTCGTTTCCGCCGAAGGTCTGCTGCGGGGCCAGGAACAGTTCCGCAATGTTGGGAGCGCGTTCAGCACGGTTGTAACCGCCCCGGATGCGCAGCCAGTCATTGACCTGCCAATCGCCAAGAACCTTGTATGTATAGCTGGTGCCTGTCGTGTTGTAATCCGACATGCGCCCGCCAATTTCCAAGTCGAGCTGCTGGATGGCCGGCAGATCCGAAAGGATCGGGATCAGCAACTCTCCGTAGATTTCCTTGGTCTTGATGAAGCCTTCAGAGTTACCGCTGGGGTAAATACCCAAGGCTTGGTCAAGGAACGACGTACCCTGAGTGGTCAGCGTATCGTTGATGAACTCATAATCAAGTTCACGATAGCTGGCGCCGATTGCTGCGCGAACCTCGCCAGCGGGCATTTCGAACAAGCTGCCCTGCAAGTTGGTTTCGACGATTGTTTGGCGCACATTGGACCGATTCTTCAGATCGGCGCTGATCGCATCCAAACAATCTTGCGAGAATCCACCCTGCGGGGGAATGAAGAAATTCAATCCGCTGGTGCAAGTCGCAGTGGAGGCGCCAAATCCGAAGCCCGGAGAGCCAGGATTGCCCTTGTATACGAACCCTTCGCCGAAGTTAGGGGACTCGAGCACCGCGCGCAGGCGGGTCAGCGAATAGATACCCGTCTGAACAGCAAAAGTTTCGGACTCGCCGTGATTTACGAAGGCCTCATAGGTCCAGTCCCGAAACGGCAGTTTGCCTTCCAAACCTGCGATGAGGGTATAGGTGGTAACGTCAGTAAAAGTTTCGCGAGGCTCCGGCATCAACGTTGTCAGTTGGAAAGGAGCATCAGGATCGGCGCGGCCTTCAAGCAAAGTCCAAAAATCTTCCGGAAGCTGGTCACGGGAAAGATTCGCGGGGTTAATATTAACACCCCACCCCCCGGTGATCGGACCAGGCTCCTGAATTGTATCGGTGCTTACCTTGGAGAACTGCGCTTGTGCAAATACACCAACCGAATCGTTAATCTCGTAATTACCGCGCGCAAAGAAATTATAGCGATCGAGCGGAAGAACGAGATACGCGTCGGTGAAGTTCGACACGATGGTGCCGGCGTCGGTCACCTTATAGTCGTAGCCGCCCGGGTTCTGGAACCCTGCGACGCCGCCGCGAGCGTTAAATGCGGTAGTGAAAAGCGATCCGTCGGGATTAGTGTAAACATTGTAACCTTCAGTTGGGATCGGATTCGCGCCGGCGCCAAACAACTGATCGATCACGGCTGGATTGACGGGATTGCCAAACGACAGATTGACGCCTGGGGCTTTGGGGAAGAACCCCGTGCCGCCGATGCTGGGGTCAGCCCAAAGGTCACGATACCAGCTGCGATCGCGCTGATAGCTGGCTTCGCGACTATTCATAGACATAGCTAGGCTAATATTGCCGCGGCCATCGTCGAAATCCGCACCCATGATGCCGGAGACCTGATATTCGAAGCCATCACCTTCCTGGGTGATGCCCATCTGGCCGTCGAGTTCGAGGCCGACAAAGTTCTTTTTCAGGATGAAGTTGGTAACGCCGGCAACGGCGTCCGCGCCGTAAGTCGCTGATGCGCCGCCTGAAATGATCTCCACCCGCTCGATAGCCGCAGAGGGAATAGTGGTGATGTCGACTACGCCCGTTGCATTGCCCGGTGTGGCGCGGCGGCCATCCACCAAGACTAGGTTACGGTTTGCGCCGATACCACGCAGCGAGACAGTCGCAGCGCCCGGCGTGTTAGTCGCAGTAGGCTGAATGTCACCGCCCTGAGTAGGAGTCTTCGCAGGAGTGAATTGCGGCAGCTTATTGAGGTTCTGCTCGATGGCGGCCGTCGACGACTGCTCCAGAAGCGCTTCGTCAACAGTAACAATCGGACTGTTAGCCTCAAAATCGCGGCGCTGGATGCGCGAACCGGTGACGACGATAGCGCTGGCGGCAGCTTCGCCTTCAGCTTCCTGCGCGGTGGCGGGGACGGCCGCTACCAGCGTGCCGGCGCATCCGGCCAGCAGAAGGGCCTTGTATCCCCCCATTGTCTGTAGATTCCTCACTTGATGCTCCCTTCGGAAAATGCGCCTTGGTGTGTGGCTGGGGCGCAGATGTTCTTTGTTCTACCTGGTGGCTACGCGTTGCGCGGGCCGGGTTAGACCCGGTCCCGGGCGGCGCGGAACCGGCCGGATCGAATGTTGCGATGATGCAGGGTGTGGCGCGGCCGCGATTGCGGCTGATACCCGAGTGCTGCGCATGCTTGCGCTGAAATCATTCTGGCATCCCTCCCCCACTGGCCCCGCGCTTGTGAATCGGCGGGTTCCCATTCCGCCGCGACACATATTGCGCGCCGTTGACAGTGTCTAGCCACACTGAGCGACATTTGGGGCATGATATGTCGGCGGCGACACATTTGGCATTGTAGTTGTTACATCGACGCGCAAGTTCGACATGGCGTGTTGTGGGCAGGATGCCATCCAAGATACTGAAACGGCCTTATTTTTTGATCGGCAGAGAGTTCGCGCTGGCAGGTGTTGCCAAACTGCATCGGATTTCGGGCAAATGTTACCGAGTGTGCCACGGCGCACCGGCCCACGCGCCGCGTACTGGAACAGAAATTCAGCTTGATTTCGTCCGGGCCATGCGGGCCTATTAAGTAGGACGAGGAAATGGCATGGTCGCGCATGCTGAAGATCGGAGAGGGCAAGCTGGGTAACGGTAGGCTAGGGCCGGGCGGCAGCGATGCGCGCGCTGCGGAGGTGAGTAGAGGGGAAGCATGTGTGGGCATGCTTCGTGACCGCGCTATTTCGTTGTGGCGTGCCGGCGGGGTGGCGCTTTCGCAGCCCGATAAGCAGCAAATCCATTTGCTGGAATCCCGGTATGGCCCGCTCTGGCATGACGTCCTGAGGATTGTCGAAAACTTCGCGGCAGGCGCGCGCGAGTTTGCCCGCGCCGCCGTGCGCCCTGATGCGGAAGCGACCGCGGAGTTTGTCGGCCATCTCGACATGTTGCTGAACGGGCTGGACCATAACAGGCTGGATGCGAGCGGACGGGGGCAGGGGGACAGCGCGCCGCCACACATGATTCAGAGCGAATTATGGCAGGTGCTGCACCGCATCCGCGAAAGCGCGGAACTGTCCTATTCCCGCGAGCTGAATCTGGTGGAACTGGACAGGAGGATATTGTTCCTGCTGCAATCGCGTGGCCCCCTTGTGCCGGCAGAGATTTCATCTGCGGTCGGCGTCGACAAGGCGCAGGTCAGCCGGTCGGTGAAGCGCTTGCTGCAGCTTGCTATCGTCCGGCGCGAACAACTGCGCGCGCCCCTCCATCTGACCGGGGAGGGTGAGGTGCTGGGCAAGAGGCTCGCTCGCCTTGCTGAACTGCGCAATCGCGAACTGGCCTTCGACATCGGTGATGAGGAGATGGGGGCGTTTCTTTCCACCGTGCAGATCCTGCTGGATCGGGCGGTTGCGCTGTACGAAAGGGAGCGGGCGCTGGTTCAGGGAGAGCCGGAGCTGGACCCCGAACATCCCGACAAGGCGGCGCAGCGGCGCATGCCGGAAGGTGCGGTGCTGGATCGCACGCGGATTGTGTCGCCGCTGCTGACGCTCAACGCCTATTTCAACCGCAGCGGCGCGCTTGCATTCAAGCGGTTGACGGGGCTTTCCACTTTCGAGGCTTTCGTCATGTCGGAAGTGGGGCGCAACCCGCCCATCGAATGGCCCGATCTGGTCGCGGCCCTGCAGCGCGATCACAGCCAGGCGGGCCGGACCGTCAATGCGTTGATGGAACGGGAACTGATCGAACGCACAGGCGGGCCGGGGCGCCGCCATGGCCGGTTCGCGCCGACGCCTGCCGGCGCGGCGATGTATGAGATCATCTACAAGGCTGGGCAGGAACGCAGCGTGTTCCTGCTGGCTCCGCTGGGGCCGGAGCAGCGCGCGCGTTTCCTGGCGACCTTCGACAAGCTGCGCCGCAATGCTGTGGCGCAGCTGGAAAGGGAGCAGGCGTTCGCTGAGTTGGAGGTCGCCGCCCCGCGCCGCTGATCAGCGTATGCGGCGCACCCGTACCGGTGCCTGGTTGTTGAACCGCAGCAGGAAGCTGCCCAGCGACGCGCGGCTGATCTCAACGGTGGAGCCGCGTTCCGGAACGCGATAGGATCGGTTCACGCCTTCTGAAAACAGCCACTGCGCGCCGTCTTCCAGTTGCAGCAGATAGATGCCCGGTTCCCGCTGCGTCACGGAGGTCACTCGCGCCTGGATTTCCTGCGCTTCGCCCGCAGGCGCCTGGAAGCGTTCCGGCGTCCGGATGGTTTCGGCTCCAAAACCGCCTGCGGCCGTGCCGGCATTCGCGACAGGTGCGTTGGCGGCAGGGCGTTGCCCTTGGTCGGGAGCGGACTGGCGCGGCGAACCGCCGGCCGAGCGGATGTTGTTGTCGTAGCAAGCGAGGCGGGCGCCGGGATCATCGATCTTCGCGCATTCGCGAAGTATGTTCACCACCACATCATTCTGCACCTGCGCAGAGGCGGTGGCAGGTGCAAACAGTGCTGCAAGCGCGGCCGTGGCCAGCAGGGTGGAAGCGCGGTGCGCTGACATGTGAAGAAACTCCCTCTCGTCCGACGCGCTTAGTGGCGGCACTGCACGCGGTGTGCAAGGGGCTTGCGATGCAATGAGCGCCGTGCAGCGCTCTCGTCATCCCCGCTCGTTACGCTGGCGCTGGTCTTCCTCTATCGATCGAAAGAGGGCCTCGATATTTCCCTCGCCGAACCCCTCGTCGCCTTTGCGCTGGATGAATTCGAAGAAGGCGGGGCCGATCATCAACTGGCTGAATATCTGCATCAGCAGGCGGCGCTTGGGCCCGGACGTGGTGCCGTCCACCAGAATGCCCAATTCGCGCAGGCGGTCGAGCGGTTCGCCATGGCCGGGAAGGCGCGCTTCCAGCTGATCGTAATAGGTGTCGGGCGGGGGCGGGGCGAAGCGAAGCCCGCGCTGACGCAAAGTCGTCAGCGTGGCATAGAGATCGTCAGAAGCCAGTGCGATGTGCTGAATGCCCTCGCCATTATGCAGTCGCAGATATTCCGCGATCTGGCCCTTTCCACCGGCGCCGCCCTCCTCATTCAGGGGGATGCGGATGCGGCCATCCGGCGCCACCATCACCTTGGTGTTGAGACCGGAATATTCCCCGGTCACGTCGAACTGGCGAAATTCACGAAAGCCGAAGATTCGGCTGTAGAAGTCCTGCCAATGCGCGATCCTGCCATCATGGACATTGTGCGTCAGGTGGTCGATCGCGTGCAGCCCCGCACCCACAGGCTGCAAATCCACACCGGTTTCGTAACGGAAGTCGATATCGTATATTGAATTGCCAGCATCATAACGATCAATAAGATAGATGAGGGAGTTACCAATCCCTCTAATCGCGGGCAGGCGCAATTCCATGGGGCCGGTCGGCAATTCCACCGGCTGACCTCCGCGCTCCACCGCCAGTCGATAGGCCAATGCGGCGTCGCGCACCCGGAAGCCCATGGCGCATGTGGAAGGCCCATGTTCGGAAGAAAAGAATGTGGCGGGCGTACCCGGCTCGTAATTGATGAGGAAGTTGATGCCGCCTTGACGCCACAACTGCACATCCTTGCTGCGATGGCGCGCGATCAGCGAAAAGCCCATGCGCTCGAAAGCCGGTTCCAGAACGCCCTTGTGCGGAGCGCTGAACTCCAGAAATTCGAAGCCATCCAGGCCGAGCGGATTGTCGATCGGACCAATCATGGTTGCTAATGTAACTATTTTGCAGGCGGCGGCAATGCCGCTTGCGACGAGGCGTTGATGGGTGCGTGCGAATTGGCTTGAACCGAATTCGCAAACGTGATTCTGTCACTTTATGACTGGCTCGTCGAAAAAGCGTGGTGTGTTGCGGGAGAAATTCGCGCAATTCGGCGCGTTGGGCTATCTGCTGGTACTGGGCGGCGTGGCGTTGGCTGGCCCTTCCGGCGTGCTGGCCTGGGGCGAACAGCTCTCCCTGATCGACAAGTATCAGACCCGCCTCACCGTGCTGCGCGAGCAGCGGGATGAGCTGCAGAACCGCGTCGGATTGCTCGATCCGCAAAATGTGGACGCCGATCTGGCGACGGAATTGTTCCGCCAGAAGCTGAACGTCGTCCATCCTGACGAGTACATTATCGTTCTGGACGACGCGGAACGCTGACCTGCTGCGCAGCCGCGCACCATCTTTCCCGCACGGAAGCCACATTCAGGGGATTCGGGGCGTTGCCAGCAACGCGATTGACGGCTTATAGCCGGCGATGAACCGCGCCCGAGGATGGGTGCAAAAAGGGGAAGTTGCCTTGGCAAGAGCCGCCAGTTCCAGTTCCGGTAAGCCCAAGCAGGCTCCGGTCAACAAGACCGCTGCCCAGTCCCGGTCCGCTGCCGGGAAGGATGATAATTTCGCGCTGCGCAGCCTGCAGGAGACGTTCGAGACCGATCGTCGCTATAAGGCGAGCGAACAGGAGATGCTCCGCTTCTACGAACAGATGCTGCTGATCCGCCGTTTCGAGGAAAAAGCCGGGCAATTGTATGGCCTCGGCCTGATCGGCGGGTTCTGTCACCTCTATATCGGGCAGGAGGCGGTGGCGGTTGGCCTCCAGTCCGCTCTGGAAGAGGGCAAGGACAGCGTCATCACCGGCTATCGCGACCATGGGCACATGCTGGCTTACGGCATCGATCCCAAGGTCATCATGGCGGAACTGACCGGCCGGCAGGCGGGCATCAGCCATGGCAAGGGCGGGTCGATGCACATGTTCAGCACCGAACATGCGTTCTATGGCGGCCACGGCATCGTCGGCGCGCAGGTGCCGCTGGGCGCGGGCCTTGCCTTCGCGCACCAGTATCGCGGCGATGGCGGCCTGTGCATGGCCTATTTCGGCGATGGCGCGGCCAACCAGGGCCAGGTGTACGAAACCTTCAACATGGCTTCGTTGTGGAGCCTGCCGATCGTGTTCGTGGTGGAAAATAACCAGTACGCCATGGGCACGTCGGTCAAGCGCAGTTCCGCCGAGACCGAGTTCTATCGCCGTGGCACCGCGTTCCGTATCCCGGGCATCGAGGTGAATGGGATGGACGTGCTCGAAGTCCATCAGGCCGCAAAGGTTGCGGTGGATCACGTGCGGGGCGGCAATGGCCCCGTGTTGATGGAACTGAACACCTACCGCTATCGCGGCCACTCCATGTCCGATCCTGCGAAATATCGCACGCGCGAGGAAGTGCAGGGCGTTCGCGAAACCAGCGACCCTATCGAAGGGCTGAAGGCCGATCTGGTCAAGGCCGGCATTTCGGAAGATGCGCTGAAGGATATCGACAAGCGCATCCGCGCGCAGGTGGCCGAAGCCGCCGATTTTGCGGAAAGCTCGCCCGAGCCCGAGGCGGCGGAACTCTACACCGACGTGCTGGTGGGAAGCTACTGAACATGGCGATCGAACTGAAAATGCCCGCGCTTTCCCCGACCATGGAGGAAGGCACCCTGGCCAAATGGCTGGTCAAGGAAGGCGATACCGTGTCCGCCGGCGACGTGCTGGCGGAAATCGAGACGGACAAGGCGACGATGGAGTTCGAATCCATCGATGAAGGAACCGTCGGCAAGATCTTGGTGCAGGAAGGCGCCGAAGGCGTGAAGGTCGGCACCGTGATCGCTATCCTCGCTGGTGAGGGCGAAGACGCCTCCAGCGTGGAATCGGCCCCGGCACAAAAGTCGGAAGCGCCGGAACCGCAGCAGAAGGCGGACGAACCCAGCACGGCCAAGGGTGAAGCGGATTCCGGCACCAAACAGTTGGAGGCCAAGGCAGAGCCTGCTCGCGATCCTGAAATTCCGGCTGGCACCAATATGGTCAAGCTGACCGTTCGCGAAGCGCTGCGCGATGCCATGGCGGAAGAAATGCGCCGGGACGACCGCGTGTTCGTGATGGGCGAGGAAGTCGCCGAATATCAGGGCGCCTACAAGGTCACGCAGGGCCTGCTGGACGAATTCGGGCCGAAGCGGGTGATCGATACTCCGATCACCGAATATGGCTTTGCCGGCATTGGCGCAGGCGCCGCCATGGGCGGTCTGCGGCCGGTGGTCGAGTTCATGACCTTCAACTTCGCCATGCAGGCGATCGACCACATCATTAATTCGGCTGCCAAGACGAACTACATGTCCGGCGGCCAGATGCGTTGCCCGGTGGTGTTCCGCGGCCCCAACGGGGCGGCGAGCCGCGTGGGCGCGCAGCACAGCCAGAATTACGCGCCGTGGTTCGCCGCGGTGCCGGGCTTGGTGGTGATCGCGCCCTATGACGCTTCGGATGCCAAGGGGCTGTTGAAAGCCGCCATCCGCTGCGAGGATCCGGTGGTCTTCCTCGAAAACGAGCTGGTCTATGGCCGCAATTTCGAAGTGGCGCAGTTGGACGACCACGTCCTGCCGATCGGCAAGGCGCGTATCGTGCGAGAGGGCAGCGACGTGACCATCGTCGCCTATTCCATCTCCGTGGGCCTTGCGCTGGAAGCTGCAGAGGAACTGGCGAAGGAAGGCATTGATGCGGAAGTTATCGACCTTCGCACCATTCGCCCCCTCGACACCGAAACCGTGCTGCAGAGCCTGGCCAAGACCAATCGCGTCGTAATCGCGGAAGAAGGCTGGCCGGTGTGTTCCATCGCCTCCGAAATCGTCGCGGTCTGCATGGAACAGGGTTTCGACAATCTCGACGCCCCGGTGACGCGTGTCTGCAATGAAGACGTGCCGCTGCCCTATGCGGCAAATCTGGAAAAGCTGGCGCTGATCGACACGCCGCGCATCATCGAAGCTGTGCGCAAGGTCTGCTATCGGGACTGATCCCGGTCGCTGAAGTCAAAGGAAAAGGGGCGCTTCACGGCGCCCCTTTTTTCATGCGTGGCAATTGTCCTTCGCGGGATAGCCATCCGTGCTCAGGATCGGTTGATAGGTCGAGGTCCGGCCTCGGTAGCCGCCGGTTCTGGTGATAGTCTGCGGCACGTCGAACATCTCGACGATGCCGGCACCGAACAGCGGCTGATAGGCATAGGTCACCTGTGCATGGAACATCGTCTCGTTCGTGCTTAGCTGCCGCCCGGACGGCAGGCGCGCGACATTGCTGGTCGACCAGCATCCCAGCAACGGGGTGGTGTCGGTCATGCCGCCCTCGAACCGCTGCCACAGCAGCCGGTTCACATCGGCATCCCCGTCATTATTCGTATCGACGCCGCCAACCGCGCTCACGATGATCCGGCCATGCGTGCGCAGATCGAGCGGCTGCGCGCTGACATCGACGGCCGAGAGAATGTCATAGATCTGCATTTCCGACAGGCGATTGCCGGATACACCATTCTGGGAAACCAGATCTGCCGTCATTGTGGCGAGGCGCTGCACCTTCATGGTGGCCATCACCATATGGGTGATTTCCAGCCCCGCCACGGTGATGCCGAGGAAGAGCGGCAGCGCCAGCGCAAATTCCGTGAATGCCACGCCGCTCTGGCAGCGACGCAGGCGGCGGATCATCGCACGCATCGGCTTAATCCCTGTCCCAGCCGGACGGCGGCACAGGCTCGTTACGGACCACCACGCTCGAGGTGAGGTGCACGCCTTCGGTTTTCAGCCAGCCGACAGCCAGGAAATCGAACAGCAGCGCGACCGGGAAATCCACATTGTAGGATACGACATCGCCCGCGCCGCCCAGCACGCCATCCTGTTGGATGGCGGTGTCGTAAACTCCGTTGCGATTGCGATCCTCGAACGGCTCGCCGGGGTTCAGGCCGTCCGGTCCGTCATATTGCCCGTTGCGATTGGTATCCTCGTAACTTTCAGGATAGGAATCGCCGAAGCTGCGATAGACCTTGGTTTCGATCACCATCTCCTTGCCGGGAAACGGTGCGATGGGGCTCATGTAATGGGCAATGCGGCTCCGCAAATCCTCGTCGCGCTGTTCCTCCGGCACTTCCAGATCGACGCGCGCGGCGCGCGCAGCGGTGGACACGGCGCTTTCCAGGGCAGATTCGATCATTGCCAGGCGGCCGAGTTCGATGGCCCCTGCCAGCAACATGATGAGGACGGGAGCAAGGAAGGCGAACTCGACCAGCGCAGCGCCGCTCGCATCGTGCCGCAAGCCCTTCAGGGATCGGCGCAGAATCATTGGGTCAGATGCAGGTCGACCAGGTCGACGGCGATCTGTTCAAAGGCATTGTTGATCGTCTCCGCGTCAGTGGTGCGGTAGTACCGATTGCCGGCACATGTGCTGAACTCGCCCACGCTGGCCTTCAGCGAAACGATGTAGACCGCAATGTCATCACGCTTCGCAGCCTCGCACACCTTCGCGAAACGGCGCATGATCTGGGTCTGGAAACTGGAAGCAGTCGCGGTGTTGGTGATGCGTTTGTCGGCCAGCCTGCCATAGGCCCCATACCAGAACGCATCACTGCCGACGGAGGTTTCGCCGTCGGTCATGAAGATCAGCGCGCGGAGCGGCTTCTGTTCCGGTATCGGATTGTCCCGCGTGAAGACATCGTCTCGGGTCAGGATGCGATATCCCCACAGGAACCCGATGTGATGCAGCGTGCCCGACGCCGGCATGACCGGATAATTGTCGTAGGTGATGTAATCGTCATATTCTGACTTGTTGCGCCCATATTCGATCATCATGGCAGGCTCCGGGCACTGCCAGTTGGGCGAGGGCATCTTCAGCGTATAGCCGGACCGGTGCGGCGCAGTGATCGGGTAGCCATATTTGGCGTTCGGCTGCGCCCAGTATTTGGTCTGCGTCAGGTACGGTATCCGCGAATACTGGACGATGAAATTGTCGCCATCTTTCGTAGGGTCGTAATAGCTGCCGTCAGGCTTGGTGATGACATCGTCTGTGATGGATGTCTTGTCGTAATTCAGCCCGATGTAGAAATCGTAGAAATGCTTCCGGTAAATCGGCTTGTTGGCCAATGTCTGGCCCAGCGCCATGTTTCCGCTTGGGCTGAGCAGATAGTGGTTGTTCTTCCGGCTGTCGCTGGTGTTGGACTGTTCATGCGTCGGCAGGAAATCTGCGGGCAGGCGCGGGGTGGTGGAATAGGTGTAGGCAGCGGTTTTCAGCAATGCGCTGGGCGCATAATGATATGGCTGAACCGCGGGATGCTCCACACCGCTGACGAATTCGCCCGGCAAGGATCGCGTGATGTCCCAGGCGCCCGCCTCGAAGGTTGACGGCGAAGAAGAAAGGTCACGCACCGTCTCGTCATCGTCGACGCAGCCCAGCCACCCCAGCGGATCGGCGCGATTGCTGGCAGGCCCGGTATAGGCTTCGATATTGGTATATCCATCGACACCCTGCACCGCGACGCCGTGCGACCTGAGAATGGCGCCGACATTGGTGGTGACGTTGTATGTCACGAAGCCCATCGCCAGCTCGTCCCGCCGGAAGGAGCCCTGATGCAGCGTATCGATGAACGTATACATCGCGTTCTTCAGCGCATCCATGCGGGAGCCGGCGCCCACATCCTTGGTCTGCATCGATCCGGTGTTGTCCAGCACCACCATGACCTCCAATGGCCTTGGCTGGAGTTCGGCACGCGCGGTGACTTCGATGTGCTGCGTGGTGAAGCCGAATATCTTCATGAAGGTCATCGGCACATCGACAGACGCGGTGACCGTGGTGACGTTGACTTCGTTGATGACCTCGAAAGTCGGCTCCGGCATCACGTCCGGGCTGCCCATGTAGCCGGACGGGAAGTTCTCCTGAAAATAGAGTTCGACCTGGCGATCACGCCCCGCGTCGCCAGTGCTGGTGTTGCTGAAGGAACGTGCCCCGGCGAGAGCGGCGGAATCGACGCCGGCCTGCATCTGGCTGCGCACCAGATATATCCGCCCGAAATCGACGGCCGATCCAAGCGCGGCCAGAACCGGAAGCATCGCGGCGGCCATCATCGGCAATACGGAGGCGTGCTTGTCAAACCACAGGGCGCGCCAGCCAGAGCCACGCCGGTTGCCAGCGCATGGGCGCATTTTTGCGTTGTGCGAAACCTGTCCACTCGCCAGACGGGCACACCACAACATTCTGTCTGCCCCCCAAAGGCGATGGCTGGTGCTGGCGGAAGTCCGCCAATCGATGTTGCTACGGTAGATTACGTAGGTTTCGAAAAGGTTTACTATGATCGCTGTCAGTCGCCGTAGCTGGCTGTTGCCTCGTTACTTGGATGCGCGGAGTGATTGAGGAACTCGTCCACGAATTGCCTTTGCCGCAGCGGTTGGCCTTGTCCTACGCACCTGCCGCGTCGCGCTCCTTGTTCCTCGCCGTGATGGCGCTCGACGCGCGGTTGGCGATGATCGTGCGCAAGCGGCATGAAGTGGTGCTGGCGCAGATTCGCATCGCTTGGTGGCGGGACACGCTGCGGCGGCCGGTCTCGGAATGGCCGCGCGGGGATGCGGTGCTGGGTATGCTGCGCACATGGCAAGGGCCGGAGACGCTGGCCGCTCTTGCGGATGGATGGGAAGTGCTGTTGGACGAAACGCTCGGTCCGGCCAGCATCGATGAATTTGGCCGGGGCCGCGAAGCTGCCTTCATGGCTGTTGCTGAAGAACTGGGCCTGCCGGATGCCAGCGGTGTGGCCCCGGCGGCGCGCTGCTGGGCGCTCGCTGATCTTGCAGCCAACTTGTCCGCGGCCGAGGAGCGGGAGCCTGTGGTGGCGCTGGGCAGGCTAGGTGCCGCACCTGCTGCACTTCCTCGCCAGATGCGGCCGCTTGCGGTGCTGGCCGGATTGGGATGGGCGGCATTGGCGCGCGGGGGCGGGCCGTTGCTCGATGGACCGACCGATGGCTTGCGCGCCTTGCGGATCGGCCTGATCGGGCGCTAGCATCGTGAATGATCGGGGGGATTGATGAACAGGGTCGTGCTTGGCGGGTTTCTGGCGCTCTTCATGGTGGGGATCGGCCTGTTCTGGTTGCAGGGACAGGCGCAGGTCGAACGCGGCGCGCCGCCGCCCGCTCCGCCGCAGGCCGCTGTCGATCCGGAGAACCTGCCCACGGCCAATGTCGCTGGCCTCACCGGGCCGGAACCACCTGAAGCGAGCGACCTTACCCGGGAACAACGGCGCTTCTTCCGTTACGACCGCAATCGAGACCTGCGCATCACGCGCAATGAAATGCTGTCGACGCGCACGGCGGCGTTCCGCAAGCTGGACGTGGACGGCAACAACCTGCTGACTTTCGAGGAATGGGCCGTCGCCACGGTCGACAAGTTTGACGGGGCCGACGCCAATGGCGACGGTGAACTCAGCCCGGCGGAGTTTGCGACCACCGCGCCGCCGCCGGCGCCGGCAAAGCCACGCTGCAATTGTTGAGGCGTGGCTTCAGGCCGGGACGCTTTCCATATTGGCCAGCCAGGCACCGAAATCGGCCTTGCCGCGCGAGGTATAGGCTTCCTTGCGCTGCTTCTTGTGAATTTCGGGCAGGGGTGGGAACAGGCCGAAATTGACGTTCATCGGCTGATAGTCCTCCGCCTCTGCATCGCCGGTGACGTGTGACAGCAGCGCGCCCATGGCGCTGGTGCGGGGCGGTGCGGTCCATTCCCTCCCGCTCAACTCCGCCGCGGCCATCAATCCGGCCATCAGCCCCATGGCGGAGCTTTCCACATAGCCCTCGCAACCCGTAATCTGCCCGGCAAAGCGGATATGCGGCGCGCTTTTCAGGCGCAATTGCCGGTCAAGCAGGACCGGGGAGTTGAGGAACGTGTTGCGATGCAGCCCGCCCAGCCGGGCGAACTCGGCATTCTCAAGGCCGGGGATGGTGCGGAACAGCCGGATCTGTTCACCATGCTTCAGCTTCGTCTGGAAGCCGACCATGTTCCAGAGCGTGCCCAGCTTGTTGTCCTGGCGCAATTGCACCACGGCATAGGGCCAGCGTCCTTGCGGAAATTCCTCGCAAGCCGTGCGCGGATCGTCCAGCCCGACCGGCTTCATCGGCCCGTATCGCAGCGCTTCCACGCCGCGTTCCGCCATCACCTCGATCGGCATGCAGCCATCGAAATAGGGGGTGTTCTCCTCCCATTCCTTGAAGCCGCCTTTTTCACCTTCGATCAGCCCGCGATGGAAGGCCAGATATTGCTCCTTCGTCATCGGGCAATTGATGTAGTCCTTGCCATCCCCCTTGTTCCAGCGGGACTGCATCCAGCAGACATCCATGTCGATGCTGTCGCGATGGACGATGGGGGCGATAGCATCGAAGAAGGCGAGGCTATCCGCCCCGGTGGCGCGGCCGATGCTTTCCGCCAGCGCGGCTGCCGTCAGCGGGCCGGTGGCGACGATGGTGAGCCCGGCAGGAGGCAGTGTGTCGACCTGCTCGCGCACGATCTCGACATTGGGATGGGCGGACAGTTCCCGCTCCACCTCCTGCGAGAACACGTCGCGATCCACCGCCATGGCGGAACCGGCGGGAACGCGCGCGATTTCGCCGGCACGCATAACCAGCGAATCGAGCCGCCGCATTTCATGATGGAGCAGGCCGACGGCGTTCTTTTCATCATCGTCGGACCGGAAGCTGTTGGAACAGACCAGTTCGGCCAGCCCGTCCGTCTGATGTGCCGGCGTGCCGCCGCCGCCGCCGCGCATTTCGGACAGGCGGACCTTCGCTCCGCGCCGGGCCAATTGCCAGGCAGCCTCGCTTCCCGCGAGACCGCCGCCGATGATATGCACGTCATGAGCCATGCATCAGGCGCTTGCTACTGCCCGGGCATCGCGTCAAGGGATGGGCGATGCCGAAACGCGCCCTTGCCGAAAGACGCCCCTTCCTGCTGGCCAGCATCGTGGCTGCGCTGGCCTTTTTCTATCTGCGCGCCGGTCCGTGGCCGGAACTCTATCTGATCCCCCTGAAGGGCGGCGCGCTGGCGCTGCTCGCCATCTATGCCTGGCTGCGACACATCAGCACGGATGCGCGCCTGCTCGCGGTGCTTATGCTGGTGGCGGCCTGTGCAGAGATGGCGCTGGAGGTGGATGCCATAGCTGCCCACGCCCTGTTCTTCGGCTATCAGGTCATCGCGCTGATGCTGTTCCTGCGGCACAAGCGCGATTCCTTGCCGAATTCGCAGAAATGGGCCGTCGCGGCGCTGTTCTTCATGCCGCCTCTCATCATCTATCTTCTGGTGGGTGATTGGCTGGGGGGCACGACTTCGATTGCATATGGGCTGGCGCTAGGGGGATTGGCCGCCGCCGGATGGGCCAGTTCGTTCCCGCGCTATCGTGTCGGGGCAGGGGCGGTGCTGGTCATGATCGCGGACCTGCTGTTCTTCGCCGGAATGGGGCCGCTTCAGGGGCAGAACTGGGTTCAGGTGCTGATCTGGCCGATCGCCTATCTCGGCCAGTTGCTGATCTGCATCGGCGTGGTCCGCACGCTGCATAAGCGCGATCCGCTGCTGCGCCTGGTGCACAGCCGAACCCTGCATTGACAGAGGCGTTACGGGCGCGGGGTTAAACCGCCGCTGCCCGCCGCCCATGGGACGCGCGCAGCGGCGGTCCTCTCCTACTCCTCGATAGCGTCGTCGTCACCCGGCACGTCGCTTTCAACCGGGGTCACGGTGTCGGCGCCGCGCGCCACCATCTCCTCGGCCACTGCTTCCTCGGCCGCGTTTTCCGGCGCTTCTTCCTCGTCGATGCGAACGGCGCTCACCACATGTTCGCCCTTGGCGACATCGAACAGCCGCACGCCGGCCGATCCGCGCCCGATCACGCGCAGGGAATTGAGGCCGATACGGATCAGCTTGGCCTGATTGGTGACGAGCATCAACTGATCAGCCGTGGTGGCGGTGAAGCTCGCCACCACCGGGCCATTGCGGCCGATATTGTCGATATTGGTGATGCCCTGGCCGCCGCGCCCCGTGCGGCGGTATTCATAGGCGGAACTCAGCTTGCCATAGCCATTGGCGCAGACGGTCAGGATGAACTGTTCCCGGTCAGCCAGTTCGGCGAAGCGTTCCGTCGACATGCTCGGCTCGCCTTCCTTTTCCGCCTTCCACGGGGCGAAGCGCAGGTAATCCTCCCGCTCATCCTGATCTTTCACACCGGCGCGATGCAGGATGGAAAGGGACACGACCTCGTCATCGCCCTTCAACGTCATGCCACGCACACCTGTCGAGGTGCGGCTCTGGAATTCGCGAATATCGTCGGCGGGGAACCGGATCGCCTTGCCCTGCCGGCTCGCCAGCAGCACATCGTCGCCAATTTCCAGCAAGGCGACGCCGATCAGCCGGTCGGCGCTGCCATCCTCGAAGCGCATCGCATATTTGCCGTTCGACGGGATGTTGGCGAAGGCATCCATGGAGTTGCGGCGCACGCTGCCGGTAGCAGTTGCGAACACCACGCTGAGCGCGCCCCAGCTGCTTTCATCTTCAGGCAGCGGCAGGACGGTGGCGATCGTTTCCCCATCGTCGAGCGCGGGCAGCATGTTCACGATCGGCCGGCCGCGCGTTGTCGGGCCGCCTTCCGGCAGCTTCCACACTTTCAGGCGATACACCTTGCCGGCGGTGGAGAAGAACAGCACCGGATTATGCGTGCTGGTGACGAACAGGTCGCTGATCGCATCTTCCTGCTTCGTGGCCATGCCTGAACGGCCCTTGCCGCCGCGGTTCTGCGCCCGGAAGGTGGAGAGCGGCGTGCGCTTGATGTAACCGTCCATCGTGACGGTCACGACCATTTCGTCGCGCTCGATCAGATCCTCATCATCGAGACCGTCCCAGGCGGGCGCGATGTCGCTGAGGCGCGGCGTCGCGAAATTGTCGCGCACGGCCTGCAATTCGCCTCGCATCACGTCATACAGCTGCTGGCGGTCACCCAAAATGGCGAGATATTCCGCGATGCGGCCAGCCAGTTCAGCCAGTTCGTCGCCGATCTCGTCGCGCCCCAGCGCGGTCAGGCGGTGCAGGCGCAGTTCCAGAATGGCGCGAACCTGCGTTTCCGAGAGGCGATAAGTGCCGCCGCGCTGTTCCGCGTCAGGCTCGATCGCTTCGACCAGGCGGATATAGGGCGCGATGTCGCCGATCGGCCATTCCCGCTCCAGCAGGCGCAGGCGCGCGGCCGCCGGGTTGGGCGCGCCGCGGATCAGCGCGACCACCTCGTCAAGATTGGATACCGCGACCACCAGGCCCAGCAAGATATGCGCACGGTCGCGCGCCTTGTTCAGTTCGAACTTGGTGCGGCGGGTGATGACCTGCTCGCGGAACTGGATGAAGGACTGCAGGATATCCCGCAGGTTCAGCACTTCCGGTCGGCCGCCCCGGATCGCCAGCATGTTCGCGGGGAAGCTGGACTGGGCAGGGGTGTGGCGCCAGATCTGGTTCAGGACCACTTCCGGCGTCGCGTCACGCTTCAGGTCGACCACCACCCGAACGCCCGCGCGGCTGGATTCGTCGCGAATGTCGGAGATACCCTCGATCCGCTTTTCCTTGGCCGCTTCGGCCAGCTTCTCCACCAGTCCGGCCTTGCCGACCTGATAGGGAATAGATGTCAGCACGATGGAGCGCCGGTCGCCGCGCCCTTCCTCGATCTGATGGCGCGCCCGCATCAGGATGGAGCCTCGGCCGGTGGTGTAGGCGGAACGGCTTCCGGCCGACCCCAGGATCAGCGGCGCGGTGGGGAAATCGGGGCCGGGGACATATTCGATCAGTTCCTCGACCGTCAGGCCCGGATTGTCGATCAGGGCAAGGCAGGCATCGATCACCTCGCCCAGATTATGTGGCGGGATGTTGGTGGCCATGCCCACCGCGATGCCGCCCGCGCCATTGACCAGCAGATTGGGGAAGCGTGCAGGCAGGACGGAGGGTTCTTTTTCCGAACCGTCGTAATTGTCGACGAAATCGACCGTATCCTTGTCGAGGTCGTTCAGCAGCGGTTCCGCCGCGCGCGCAAGGCGGCTTTCCGTATAGCGCATGGCCGCCGGCGGATCCGGGTCCATCGAACCGAAATTGCCCTGGCCGTCGATCAGCGGCAGCCGCATGGACCATGGCTGCACCATGCGCGCCAGCGCGTCATAGATCGCGCTGTCGCCATGCGGGTGATAGGAACCCATCACTTCACCGACGATCTTTGCCGATTTGCGATAGGGGCGGTTGGCCGCATAGCCGCCGACCTGCGCGGCGTAGAGGATCCGCCGGTGCACCGGCTTCAAACCATCGCGCACATCGGGCAGCGCGCGGCTCACGATCACGCTCATCGCGTAATCGAGATAGCTGGTCTTCATCTCCTCGACGATGTCGATGCGATCGAATTCGCCGGGTTCAGGAGACTGGTCGATAATGTCGGTCGTGTCGCTCACCTTCGAACGGTCCGCTTTCTTGTTTTTTCGTTGCTGAACGGCCCTAGGGCATGGGGTCAACCGTGGCCAGTCGCGGCGAGGGCGGCAGGGTGCTGGCCATCCTGTTTTCCACACCTGCCATGGCGAAGGCCGGAGCAAAAAGCCCCATGCGTGGTTAAAACGCCGTTCAGCCCGGAATTGTCACCTTCATTTGCAATGGTGGGCGAACCCCGGCAGTAGTCGGTCCGCTTTATCGGTCCGATCGGGCCAGAATGTTATTCAGGAGATGCAGATTGATGCTTCGCATGTCTCTTCCCTCTCGCCGGTCGCGCGGTTTCGGGTCGGCTCTTGCCCTTGCGGTTGCGTTCGCGGGTGCCGCCACGGTTGGTGTTGTCGCTCCGACCTCCGAAGCTTTCGCGCAGAAGAAGGATGAACCCCAGAATTCTCGCGGCTTTGTAACGGCGTATCAGCCGGTTGCCGAAACCTTCAACGAGGGTAATGGCGATATTGCAGCCGCCAAGGCTGGCCTCCCGGCTGTGATCGCCGCTGTCGAGAATGAACGGGATCGGCTGGTCGCGGGCAATCTCGTCCTTCAGGTCGCCAACAAGGCCAACGATCCCGCCCTGCAGCGCCAGGGCCTCGAACTGATGCTGCAGAGCGGTCAGGTCGCGCCCGAACAGGTCGGCCAGTTCCAGTTCTTCGTGGGAAGCCTCGCCATGCAGGCGAAGGATTATCCGGCCGCGCGCACCGCTTTGCAGGCGGCTGTCGATGCCGGCTACAATCAGGACAATATCCAGGGCCTGCTCGCGGAAGCCTATTTTCAGGAAGGTAACACGGCCCAGGGCCTGACCTATCTGAAGACCGCGATCGATGCCCAGAAAGCAGCCGGTCAGCAGGTCGATAATCAGTGGCTTCTGCGCGGGCTGAAGGTCGCCTATGAATCGAACGATCCGGCAGCGGCGAGCGAATGGGCCGCCCTGCTGGTGGATTCGAACCCGACCCCGGACAACTGGCTCAGCGCGATCCAGGTCGTGGGCGCGGTCAACGCCTTCGAACCGCAGGTGCAACTCGACCTGCTGCGACTGATGATGGAAACCGGCTCGCTCAAGGAACGGCGCGATTTCGTGACCTATATCGAAGCTGCCGATCCGCGCATCATGGCGACAGAGGTCAGCCGCGTGCTCGACGCGGGCACGCAAGCGGGCGTCTTCAATTCCAGCGACAATTATTATCTCGACGTGAAGCGCGTCGTGGATGACCGCTTGTCGCAGGACGCCAGTGCGGCGAGTGAGTTGGAAGCCGATGCCGGCTCCGATCCGCGTGCAGCGCAGAATGCGGGCGACGTCTACCTTTCGCTCGCGAACTACGCCAAGGCGGAAGAAATGTTCAAGCGCGCACTGGATGGCGGCGCGGACCGCGATCTCAACCTGACGCGTCTCGGCATTGCCCAGACCAAGCAAGGCAAGAAGGCGGAAGCCAAGGCCTCGTTCGACCAGGTGTCGGGTGTGCGCGCTCCTGTCGCAAAGATGTGGTCCGCTTATGTGAGCGGCCAGGCCTGAGTTCAGTTCAGGCGGTATTTCACGGGAGGGGCGGTCCGGCGGGCCGCCCCTTCCTGATTCAGACGTTGAATTTGAACAGCATCACGTCGCCGTCCTGCACGACATATTCCTTGCCTTCCTGTCGCAGCTTCCCCGCTTCGCGGGCGCCGCTTTCGCCATTCAGCGCGACATAATCGTCGAATGCGATGGTTTCGGCCCGGATGAAGCCTTTTTCGAAATCGCTGTGGATCTCGCCCGCCGCCTGCGGTGCCTTTGCGCCGGACGGGAACGTCCATGCACGCGCTTCCTTCGGGCCGGCGGTGAAGAAGGTCTTCAGGCCCAGCAGATCGTAACCGGCGCGGATCACGCGGGCGAGGCCGGTTTCCTCCAGCCCCAACTCGCCTAGGAACTCCTTGCGATCTTCCATCTCCATTCCGACCAGTTCGGATTCGATGGCGGCGGAAACCACGACGGCCTGCGCTCCTTCCGCGCGTGCCTTGGCGAATACCAGTTCGCTCAACGCATTGCCCTTGGCAGCGTCTTCTTCCGCCACGTTGCAGACATAGAGCACGGGCTTGGCCGTCAGCAGCTGGGCCTGCGCGAAGACCCGCGCTTCCTCGTCATCCTTCGGCTCTGTCAGGCGGGCGGGCTTGCCGTCGCGCAGCAGATCCAGCGCCTGCCCCAGCACGCTGGCAGCGATCTTCGATTCCTTGTCCCCGCCGGTCGCGCGTTTTTGCGCGGCGGGCACGCGCTTTTCGAGGCTTTCCAGATCCGACAGCATCAATTCGGTTTCCACCACCTCCGCATCGGCGATGGGGTCGACCTTGTTGGCGACGTGCTGAATATCGTCATCCTCGAAGCAGCGCAGCACATGCACGATGGCATCCACTTCTCGAATATTGCCGAGGAACTGGTTGCCCAATCCTTCGCCCTTGCTTGCGCCCTTCACCAGGCCCGCAATGTCCACGAAGGCCAGTTGGGTGGGCACGATCTTGGCGCTGCCGGCGATGCGCGCGATGGAATCCAGCCGCGCATCGGGAACGGCGACCTGGCCGACATTCGGCTCGATCGTGCAGAAAGGATAATTGGCCGCCTGCGCGGCCTGCGTTTCGGTCAAGGCATTGAACAGGGTCGACTTGCCGACATTGGGCAGGCCGACGATCCCGCAGCGGAATCCCATGATATGCGTCCTCGGTAAGATGTGGCAGCGCCTTAGCCATGCGAACCGAAAAATGCCAGCCGCGCCGAACGGCCCGCTGCTTCACCGAATCTTGACCTGCCCACCGTAAGGCCGTGCGGATGAAGGCGCGGTTCTTTATTCTGGCGGCTTGTTCCCTGCTCGCAACATCCTGCGGCCCTTCGCCGCAGGATCAGGCCACCGCTGCCCGCGCCGCCTATGAACAGATGGACTATGTCGCCGCGCGCGATCATCTCGCCGGCGCACTGGCAGATCGGCCGGACGATCCGAAGTTGCTGGAGATGCTGGCACGCATCCGCCTGGAGTTCGGAGACGGGGAGGGCGCGATTGCGGCGCTCGATAGGTTGCAGGGGCTGGGTAAACTGCCGGCCGATGCCGATCTCCTCTATGCCGAAGGTGAATTGCAGGGCGGCAAGGCAGAAGCTGCCTTGCGCCGCCTTGGCGACGAGACGGTCGCGGATGCCTGGCGATTGCGCGCCCTGGCCACATTCATGCAGGGTGATCCAGCAAAGGCTGCAGATAATTTCCAGCGCGGCACCGCCGCGTCGGGTCCGAAGGCGCGGCTGCAGGCGGCCTATGCGATCTTTCTGGTGGAGCATGGGGAGGTGGCGGAGGCCCGCTTCGCTGCCGATGCCGCGATGAAGGAAGCGCCCGGCTTGCTGCAGGCTCGCTTGGCCGATGCAATGGTGTTGCAGGCCGAAGGCAAGGCCGATGCAGCGCTGGCCGGATACTACGCCATTCTGGACAGGGTGCCGGACCATCGCCCAGCCTTGCTCGGCGCGATCGGGGTTCTGGGCCATGCGGGGCGGATCGACGAACTTGCCCCACTGGTGGAGCGCGGGGCCGCGGCATTTCCGGGAGATCGGGAGTTCGCCTATCTCTCCGCTCGTCTCGCGGCCGAAAGGGGGGATTGGGCGCGGGTGCGGAGCATCCTGCAAGCGGTCGAAACCAGCATTGCGGATTATCCGGAAGCAAGCGGCCTTTATGCCCAGGCGCTTCTGGAGGAAGGGGCGGTCGAACAAGCGCGGTTGCGCCTTGCATCGTTGCATCGCGCGCTCCCGGGCGATCCGATGATCCGCCGCACCTATGCCAGCGCGCTGATCCGCGTTGGGGATTACAGGCAGGCGGAACGGGTGATCGCGCCCCTCGCGTAGCAGGATAGCGCCAGGCCGGAAGACCTGGCGCTTCACCGCCGCGCGATGCAGGGCGGCGGCAATCCCGGCGCGGCAGGACAGGAGCCCGCCGGCGCCTGATAATCCTATCCGCGACGGCGGCGGCTGCGGGCGATGCCGAGGCCCAGCAGGCCGGCTCCGAAAATGCCCAGCATGCCCGGTTCGGGCACCTTTGTCCCGCCGCTCGATCCCGTGGTCGTCCCGCCGCTCGAAGAACTGGTGGTGGAGCCGCCGGAACTGGAGGACGAGGAACTGCTCGTGGAGGATGAGGTCGTGCTGGTGCTGCTGCTGGAGCCGTGGCCGCAGCCCGGATAATGCTTGTGGCCAAGCCAATCGCCCCAGCCCCAGTTCCATGTCGCCGAAGCCGGTGCGCTGGCGCCCAGTGCCGATATCGCGATGGCGGCCAGGATGATCTTGCGGATGGTCATGCTGCGTTTCCCCTGATGATTGGCGTGCGTGGTTGACTCACGACACAGCAATCCTCGTGCCAACCGCAGAAATGCTGGGTGACGCTGGTTAACAGGTAGGCGCGGGACCGCCGATTGTCAGAAATTCCGACAGTTCGGAGGCGGCGCTGCGGCTGTCAGCCGTCTTGCTGACGCAGCGCCACGTCGCTCATGAAGCGGGCATCGTTTTCCGCTGCCAGCCACGATGCCTCCGCACTGATGGCGGCCAGCATGTCCGTAAGGGGGTCGATTTCTGCTTTCGCATAATTGCCCAGAACATAGCCCGTCACCCGGTCCCGGTGGCCGGGATGGCCGATGCCGATCCGCACCCGCCGAAATTCGGCGCCCAGATGCTGATCGATGGAGCGCAGGCCATTATGTCCTGCCGTGCCGCCGCCCCGCTTCACCTTCACCTTGAAGGGGGCGAGGTCCAGTTCGTCATGGAAGACCGTCAGGGCGCTGATGTCCAGCTTGTAGAAGCGCATCGCTTCACCCACGCTGCGGCCGCTCTCGTTCATGAAGGTGGCTGGCTTCAACAGCAGAACCTTCTCCGTCCCGATCCGCCCTTCCTGAAACCAACCCTGGAACTTCTTCTGCACCGGCCCGAAGCCGTGCATGTCGGCAATGACGTCCATTGCCATGAAGCCCACATTGTGCCGGTGCATCGCATATTGCGGGCCGGGGTTACCAAGTCCTGTCCAGAGCTGCATCGCTTGTCCCTAGTCCGCGCACAGGCGGAATGCAAAAACGCCGGCCGCGCAGTTGCGGGCCGGCGTTTTCGATAAGCAAGGCTGGTTCGGCAAATTGCCGGGCACCGCGATTACTCGCTCTCTGCCTCGCCTTCGGCTGCTTCGCCCTCGGCCGCTTCCGCAGCGTCGGAACGCTTCAAGGCCGACGGGGCAACCACGGTGGCGATGGTGAAATCGCGATCCGTGATGGCGCTTTCCGCACCCTTGGGCAGCTTCACGCTGCTGATATGAATGGCGTCGCCAACATCGAGGCCGGTCACGTCGATTTCGATCTCGCTCGGGATCTTGTCGGCATCGCAGACCAGTTCCAGCTCGTGACGGACGACATTCAGCACGCCGCCACGCTTGAGGCCCGGGCTGTCGTCTTCATTCACGAACACCACCGGCACGGCGACATCCACGGTCGCGCCCTTGGCAAGGCGGAGGAAATCGGCATGGAGCGGACGATCCGAAACGGGGTGAAGTGCCACGTCCTTGGGAATCGTGCGGATAATTTTGCCGCCAATTTCCAGCATGACGATGGAGTTCATGAAATGCCCGGTGCCCAACTGACGGACGAGGAGCTTTTCCTCGACATGGATGGGGGTCGGTTCGTCATTACCGCCGTAGATCACGGCGGGAGTCCGGCCTTCGCGACGCAGCGCACGGGAGGCTCCCTTGCCAGCCCGTTCGCGCAGCTCAGCCGGCAGGTTCAGAGCGTCGCTCATAAGACATGCCTTTCGAATTGCGTATAAGTTCAAAATTCTTCCCGCCACGCCTCCAGGGATGACCATGTCGGGAAGCGCGGGCGCATAGGCGCAAAGCCGCTGCTTGGCAAGTTGCGCGCGTAGCTGTCAGCGAAGGCGGCTAACCGTGAAACCGCGCGCCGCCAGCAATTCCGGCAGACCGTCGGGGCCAGCCATATGGGCCGCGCCCACCGCGACGAAGGGCCGCTTGCCCGCCTCGATCTGCGCAGCCACGGTCGGCAGCCATGCGCGGTTGCGCGCCGTCAGCAGCGCCTCGCGCAATTCCGGGTCTGCCAGCAAGCCGCTGCCCGACAGGCGTTCGATCGCCCCCGTGTCGCCGGTCAGCCATGCCTCTTGCAAGCCATCCGCCCTTCCATCCGCGGTCTCCGCCTCAAGCGAGAGCAGCAGATCGGCTTGCTCGCTGTCGGGCAGGGCATCGAAGCGGGCGAACTGCGCCTCGAAACTTTCCAGCCCGATGACCGGGATCTTGCGGGAGAGCAGCGCCCGGTCCACACCATTGCCCGCGTCCCCCGTGCTGAGCGCGTTGGCGAGCATCAAGGCGGCCGCCCAGCTTTTCACACCGCGAAAGTCACTGTCGTCCAGTCCGGCCCGATCCATCAGTGCCTGCAATCGGGGGCGATCCTGGGGCGGCACGCGCTGGGACAAGGGCGGCAGGCCGTCGCTCCTTGAACGCCGGGCCAGGGCGCGCTGGCCGCGCTCGTGGTCTTGCAGATCGGCGATCTCCACCGTCAGCAGGCCCGCTTGGGCAAGGGCGGCATCGATCGCCGGGGTTTGCCATTCCGCGCCATCTGGCAAAGCGTGAATCGTACCGAACAGCCAACCCCGCTCACCATTCGGCGCGCGCACTTCCCAGATCGCTGGAGAAGGATTGGGCCATTGGCGGCCGTTGCTGTCGCAGCCTGCCAGCGCGGCGAAGGCAGCAATAACCGCCAATAACAGGGCAAGCCCGCGCATCAGCGCCAGATGCGCCGCACTTTCATCCCTCGCTTGCGGAGCTGATCCTGCACGCTGCCCTTGCCGGCCAGATGGCCCGCGCCAACGGCCAGGAACACTGTGCCCGGTTCGTCCATCCGGCGTTCGATCCAGTCCGCCCAGTTGCGGTTGCGCTGGGTCAGCAGTCGATCATACAGTTTGGGGTCGGACATCTCGGAGTTGAGGAGGACGCTTAATTCGCGAGCGTCACCTGCCAGCCATTCCGCCACCATAGCATCCAGCGTCGGCTTCGCTTCCCCGATTCCCTCGACCACCTTATCGAGGAAGGTGAGCTGCGCGTCTTCAGGCAGCTTGTCGAACAGGTCGACCTGCTGGTCGATCGTTTCGAGAGCGGAGCGGCGCTTCGTACCGGCACGGGTCGACAGAGACAGCTCGACGCCGCTCTGCTGGTCGTAGCCAGCCTGAACCACAGGCAGCAGGGACAGGGTCATCGCGGCAAACCACGGTTCCACGCGATCGAAGGCTTCGACCTGAAGGCCGAGCGCCACCAGCGCCTCTTCGAACTGCATGCGGTTTTCCGGGGTCATCATCTGGCGCAGATTGCACCCCTCCGGCAGCATCGCCGCATTGGCCAGCGCTTGCCCCGATTCCTGCGGATTGCCGAGATCCACCTCTGTGACCATTTCGTCGGAGGCGTTGAAGGCGCGTTCCACCTTGCCGCTGAACCAGGCGGTATCGCGGGGCAGGGCATGGACCGTCCCGAACAGATAGATGGTCGTGTCCTCGTCGGAGATTTCCCACAGGGCCGGGCCCGATTCCGCGTCAGCCGGCGGCGTCTCGATCGTCGCGCAACCCGCCGTCCCCAGGGCGATGGCGGCGGCCGCCGCTATCATGCGCTTCAGCTTCATGAACCCATCCCTTCCACTCATCGGCGGATGTAGGCATTTCGTCGCAACCGTGCCAGAGCGGTGCCTTCGTTTCGTCGCATCGGCATGCATGTGTTGCGCCATTGACGCTGTTTCGACCATCGGCCATGGCCCGCCCGCTATGATGCGCGATCCGTCCCGTTCCTTCCAGAACATGATTCTCACGCTCCATGATTACTGGAGCGCGCAGGGATGTCTGATTCTCCAGCCTTATGACATGCGGATGGGGGCGGGCACGTTCCATCCCGCTACCACGCTGCGCGCATTGGGGCCGGAGCCGTGGAATGCCGCCTTCGTGCAGCCTTGCCGCCGCCCGACGGATGGCCGTTATGGCGAGAACCCCAATCGGCTGCAGCATTACTACCAATATCAGGTGATCCTGAAGCCGAGTCCGCCGAACCTTCAGGAACTCTATCTCAAGAGCCTCGAGGTGATCGGCATCGATCCGCTGCGGCACGATATCCGCTTTGTCGAGGATGACTGGGAAAGCCCCACGCTGGGCGCCTGGGGCCTTGGCTGGGAAGTGTGGTGCGATGGGATGGAGGTGACGCAATTCACCTATTTCCAGCAGATGGGCGGTTTCGATTGCAAGCCGGTGGCAGGCGAACTGACCTATGGGCTGGAACGGCTGGCGATGTATATCCAGGGTGTCGACAATGTGTACGACCTGGATTTCAATGGCCGCGGCGTAACTTACGGCGATGTCTTTCTGGAAAATGAAAGGCAGATGTCGAAGTGGAATTTCGAGATTGCGGATACGGAATCGCTGCTCGACCTGTTCCGCAAGGCAGTGGCGGAATGCCGCAACTGCCTGGAAAACGACGTGCCCATCGCGGCCTATGAACAGGCGATAGAGGCGAGCCACATCTTCAACCTGTTGCAGGCGCGCGGCGTGATCAGCGTGCAGGAACGCGCCAGCTACATGGCGCAGGTGCGCGATCTCGCACGCGGCTCTTGCGAGGCTTACATGGCGAAGGAACAGGATCGCTGGGCCGCGGAATATGCGGGGTGGACGGCATGAGCGATTTCCTGCTCGAACTGCGCTGCGAGGAGATTCCCGCCCGCATGCAGGCTGGCGCCCGCGCCGATCTGGAAAAGCTGTTCCGCAAGGAGATGGCGGCGGCAGGGCTGACGCCCGGCGATATCACCATTTGGTCCACACCGCGCAGGCTCGCCCTGATCGCGCGCGACCTGCCCGATGCGACCGAGGCCGTTCGCGAGGAGACCAAGGGCCCGCGCAGCAGCGCCCCGCCGCAGGCGCTGGAAGGGTTCCTCCGCAAGACTGGCCTGACGCAGGACCAGCTGGAAGATCGCGACGGCATTTATTTCGCTGTGGTCGACAAGCCTGGGCGGGCGACAAAGGCCGTTCTGGCAGACGCGATCCCGGCGATGATCCGCGCCTTTCCCTGGCCGAAATCGATGCGCTGGGGCGCCGACTCGCTCAGCACGGAAAGCCTGCGCTGGGTTCGCCCGCTATCCGGCATAGTGGCCGTGTTGGGCGAGGAACTGATCGAATGTGAGGTTGGCGGCACGGCGTCCGGCTTCGTCACTTTGGGGCACCGGTTCCATCATCCGGGTGAAATCACCATCGGGTCGGCTGCGGATTATCAGGAGAAGCTGCGCGCCTGCCATGTGATCGTGGATCATGCCGAGCGGGAGGGATTGATCCGATCCGGCGCCGCTTCAGCAGCCGGCGACGCCGGCGTGACGCTGGTTGATGATGAAGGGCTGGTGGTCGAAAATGCGGGCCTTACGGAATGGCCAACCCCGCTGCTGGGCCGCTTTGATCCGGTATTTCTTGAGGTTCCTCCTGAAGTCATTCAGCTAACTGCCCGCGTTAACCAGAAATATTTCGTGTGCGAAGCGGGCGGCAAGCTGGCAGACGCCTTCATCTGCACCGCGAATATCGACGCTGTGGATGGCGGTACGGCGATCGTCGATGGCAATCGCAAGGTTCTGGCCGCGCGCTTGTCGGACGCGCGCTTTTTCTGGGAACAGGACCGCAAGCTGCCGCTAGCCCGGCAGGCGCAAAAACTGTCTCGCATTACTTTTCACGAAAAGCTCGGCACCGTGGCTGACAAGGTGGAACGGGTTGCGCAACTTGCGGAATGGCTGGCAGCAGAAGGTGTCGTGCCCAATTGCGACCCCGCGCTCGCCCGGCAGGCAGCGCAGCTTTGCAAGGCAGACCTGGTCACGGAAATGGTCGGTGAATTCCCCGAACTTCAGGGGCTTATGGGCGGCTATTATGCCCGCGCCGAAGGTCTGCCCGACGCGGTGGCCGATGCAATCCGCGACCATTACAAGCCTGTCGGGCCCGGCGACGAGGTGCCCACGGCTCCGGTGACGGTTGCCGTCAGCCTGGCCGACAAGCTGGATACGCTGCGCAGCTTCTTCTCGATCGACGAGAAGCCGACGGGCTCCAAGGATCCGTTTGCGCTGCGCCGCGCTGCGCTCGGCATCATTCGCCTTGTGACGGAAAATGGCTTGCGGTTCCCCGTCGCAACGGGCGATTTGCTCGACTTCTTTGCCGATCGCCTCAAGGTCCAGCAACGGGAAGCAGGCGTTCGGCACGATCTGATCGACGCAGTCTTCGCGCTCGGGAACGAAAACGATCTCGTGCGGCTTCTGGCTCGGGTGAAGGCTTTGCAAAACTTCATCGCCACCGAAGACGGCGCAAACCTTCTCGCCGGTTACAAGCGCGCGGCCAACATCCTGAAGAAGGAAGGCTGGAGCGGGATGGAAGGCGAGATTTCCCGCACCGGCGAAGAGGATCCGCTGGCGCTGGTGGATGATCCGGAACTGGCGCCCGTGATCGCCGCGAAGATGGAGGAGCGGCGCGAGCGCGCTCTCTCTTACAGCGCCGAACCCGCGGAACAGGCGCTGATTGATGCACTCGACGCGGCGGAGCCTCAGGCCGCCGCTGCGATAGAGGCAGAGGATTTCGAAGGCGCCATGGCGGCACTTTCGGGCCTTCGCGCCCCCATTGATCGGTTCTTTGACGAGGTGACGGTGAATGTGGATGACGAGCGGAAGAGGACTTGTCGTCTGGACCTGCTTGATCGCTTCCGGGCCGCTGTGCACAAGGTGGCGGATTTTTCTACGATTGAAGGTTGAACGGATGAGGTGCGACCGGCTTTCCCGGCAGCGGCCTCCTTTATATCGGTAGTTTGATGGACAAAACGTCGGTTCGGTGCGGTGCCATCCGGGCGGATCGGCGGAGGGGAAATTGGTGATGACGAGGACGGTCTACACTTTCGGCGGCGGCGCCGCGCATGATGATCCGCGCTCCCGCGACAAAACGATCACCGGGGGCAAGGGCGCGAACCTTGCCGAAATGGCCGGCATCGGTCTTCCCGTCCCTCCGGGCTTTACCATTACGACTGAAGAATGCGTCAATTATCTGGCACATGGCGCCGATTTCTCCGAAAATCTGAAAGCTCAGGTCACAGAGGCGCTTGCCCATATCGAACGGGCCGTTGGCAAGGATTTCGGCAACGCGACCGACCCGCTGCTGGTTTCCGTCCGCTCTGGCGCGCGCGTCTCGATGCCCGGCATGATGGACACGGTTCTCAATCTCGGCCTGAATGATGAGACGGTGCAGGGGTTGGCGGCCACTTCGGGCGATGACCGTTTCGCGTGGGATTCCTACCGGCGCTTCATCCAGATGTATTCGGACGTCGTGCTCGGACTCGATCATGGATTGTTCGAAGAAGCCCTTGAAATCGCGAAAGAAGAACGCGGTTTTCTTGGCGATACCGAAATGGGCGCCGAGGATTGGCACGCGCTCGTCGATCAATACAAGGCAATAGTGGAGCGGGAGCTTGGCCAGTCCTTCCCGCAGGATGTGCACCAGCAGCTATGGGGCGCGATTTCCGCCGTGTTCGACAGCTGGGATTCTGATCGCGCCAAGGTCTATCGCCGGCTCAATGATATACCGGGTGACTGGGGCACTGCCGTCAATGTGCAGGCGATGGTGTTCGGCAATATGGGCGACACTAGCGCCACCGGCGTCGCCTTTACGCGCGACCCCGCTACCGGTGAACGCGCCTATTACGGCGAATGGCTCGTCAACGCGCAAGGGGAGGATGTTGTTGCAGGCATCCGCACGCCGCAATATCTGACCCGCACCGCTCGCGAGGCGGCAGGCGCAAAACTGCCGAGCATGGAAGAAGCCATGCCCGATGCGTACGGTGAACTCGCCGACGTGTTCGAACTGCTGGAGCGGCATTACCGCGACATGCAGGACATCGAATTCACGGTGCAGCAGGGCAAGCTGTGGATGCTCCAGACTCGCAGCGGGAAGCGCACCGCCAAGGCCGCCCTGAAGATGGCGGTGGACATGGTCGGGGAAGGGCTGATCGACGAGAAAACGGCGGTGCTGCGCGTCGATCCCATGGCGCTGGACCAGTTGCTCCACCCCATGCTGGACCCGGATGCCGCGCGCGATGTGTTGACGAAGGGCCTGCCCGCCAGCCCCGGCGCTGCCAGCGGCAAGATCGTGCTCGATGCCGATACGGCGGAACAATGGGCGGGGCGGGGTGAAAAGGTGATCCTCGTTCGCGTGGAAACCAGCCCCGAGGACATTCACGGCATGCATGCCGCGCGCGGCGTGCTGACGGCGCGAGGCGGGATGACGAGTCACGCGGCCGTCGTCGCACGCGGCATGGGCCGCCCCTGCGTATCGGGCGCGTCGGCGGTTTCGATCGATCTTGCGGCGCGCAAGCTGCGTATCGGAAGCCGGGAACTGGCGGAAGGTGACCTGCTGACGCTCGACGGCAGCACGGGCGAGGTGATGGCCGGCGAAGTGCCCACCATAGAGCCGGAGCTTGCGGGCGATTTCGGAACGCTGATGGAGTGGGCCGATCAGCATCGCCGGATGAAGGTGCGCACCAATGCGGAAACGCCGGCGGACTGCCGCATGGCGCGCCAGTTCGGCGCTGAAGGCATTGGCCTGTGCCGGACGGAGCACATGTTCTTCGATGCCGATCGGATCAGCGCAGTGCGCGAGATGATCCTGGCCGATGACGAGGCCGGACGCCGCAAGGCGCTCGCCAAGCTGCTGCCGGAACAGCGCGCCGATTTCGTCGCGATCTTCACCAACATGGCTGGCTTGCCCTGCACGATCCGGCTGCTCGACCCGCCGCTGCATGAATTCCTGCCGCATGGCGATACGGAGTTTGCCGATCTTGCAGAAGTGACCGGCCATTCGGTCGATCACTTGAAGCGCCGCGCGGGCGAATTGCATGAGTTCAATCCGATGCTGGGCCATCGCGGGTGCCGGCTGGGCATCACATTCCCCGAGATTTACGAAATGCAGGCCCGCGCCATCTTCGAGGCGGCATGCGAAGTCGCCGAGAGCAGTGGTGAGGCTGTGGTGCCCGAAGTGATGATCCCGCTGGTCGCCACGAAGAAGGAACTCCAGATCCTTCGCGCGCTGGTGATCCGTACGGCGGATGCCGTGTTTGCGGAGAAGGGGCGCACGCTCGACTATCTCGTCGGGACGATGATCGAACTGCCACGCGCCGCGCTGATGGCGGGAGAGATCGCGGAAGAGGCGCGCTTCTTCTCCTTCGGCACCAACGATCTCACCCAGACGACGCTGGGCGTCAGCCGCGACGATGCGGGCCGGTTCCTGTCCGCCTATGTCGACCAGGGTATCTACGCACGCGATCCCTTCGTCAGCCTGGATGTGGAAGGCGTTGGCCAGCTTGTGCAGGTCGCGGTGGAGCGGGGCCGCAACACGCGGCCCGAGATCAAACTCGGCATTTGCGGCGAGCATGGGGGCGATCCGTCCAGCATCCGCTTCTGCGAGGAAGTCGGCCTCGATTACGTCAGCGCATCCCCATATCGCGTGCCGATCGCCCGGTTGGCGGCCGCGCAAGCTGCCTTGGGCAAAGCCTGAATTACCGTCGCCGACCGCTGAGAGTGATGATTTCGAAGCGTTCGGTGACCTTGCCGTCCGGGTCTGCCTGCGCCGCGAAAGCCGCGCGGGCGCCGGTCAGGCTGCTGCGGGTGAGGCCCGGCCCGATATTCGCCAGCGCATTGCCCAGACCTTGCGCGCGAAGATCTGCGATCAATCGGTCCAGCGAGCCGTAGCGCACCGTCAGCGCATGGCTGTCGACAACCGGATCGGCCCAGCCGGTGCGTTGGAGCAATTGTGCCGCAGCCTGCACGTCGATCTGCGGGTGCATCCGCGCAGCGGGGCGGTCCCCGTCGCCGGCGATCAGCGCGCCGCGCAGTTTCGGGAGGCTGCCATTGCCGATCACGCCTGCCAGCGCAAATCCCCCCGGTGCCAATGCGCGGTGCATGTGAATCAGCGCGCCAGGAAGATCGTTCGCGGTTTCCAGCAGGCCGAAACAGGCAATCAGATCGAAGCCGCCCTGCGGATAGGGTTGCTCCAGTTCCCACCGGCATGCATCCGCCTGCGCCACGATGTCGCCGGTGACGACTTCCGCACCATCGCTGCGCAACCGCGCGGCTAGCACGCCCGACCAGTCCCCCAGCACCAGCGCCCGTTTTGGGGCATGGCGAATGAAGGCGAGCCGTTCCAGCGCATCGTCCACCATCTCGTCGATCAGGAAGCGCGCGGCATCCGGTTGGCGCTGCGCGTGGGCGATCCGACGGCGCGCCCCGGCGCGGCGATCAGGCGAAAAAATGGTGGGAATGGTGGTGGCCATCCATCTCCCCTGCCGCCGTCAGTGCGCGGGCGCAACAGTGCTTGCGAGGAACGCCCCCCTCCGCCACCAAAGGCGCGATGCTTCGCCAATCCCTTTCGCCCCTGGTTGACCTGATCTATCCGCCGCGTTGTCCGGGCTGCGGGGAGGGGCTGGCCGCGCAGGATGGCCTGTGCCCGGCGTGCTGGAACGGATTGACCGTGCCGGGCGAGCCAGCCTGCCGCCTGTGCGCCCGCCCATTCGGCCAGGAGGAATCGCTGGAAGGCGGCGTTTGTGCGCCCTGCATGGCCGGTCCCCCGAACCATGATGGTATCGCAGCCGCGACATTATATGGCGATGTGCCGCGCAAGCTGGTGCTCGCCTTCAAGCATGGCGGGCGGATCGCCATGGCGCCGATGCTCGCGCGCATGGCCGCCGCGCGATTGCCCGATCTGGAAGGGGACTGGATCGTCATCCCCGTGCCGCTGCATTGGACGCGGCTGTGGCGCAGGGGATACAATCAGTCCGCTCTGCTGGCGCGGGAAATCGCGCGGCTGAAGAATCAGCAATTGCTGGTCGACGGTCTGATCCGCCGCAAGGCCACGCCTTCGCTGGGCGGGCTGGGGCGCCGCGCCCGTGCGCGGGCGCTGTCCGGAGCGATTGCAGCGAATCCTCGCCATGCCGCCTTGCTGCACGGCCACCAGATCATCCTTGTGGACGATGTGCTGACCAGCGGGGCGACCAGCGGGGCGTGCGTGTCGGTTCTCAAACGTGCCGGTGCGGAAAAGGTGTTGATTGCCTGCTTTTCCCGCGTTCTCGACCTGCCTTAAAGCAGGACCAATCCATACGGAAAGGGTGACAGGCAGATTCGAAGGGAGGGTCAGCACATAAGCAAAACGCCCGGGGTTTCCCCCGGGCGTTCGCGTGACGAAAATCGCTGATCCTGCCTGCGCCAGACCCCCCGATCAGGGCGCGGCGGATCAAACCCTCAATTTTCTCGGCCCTGCCTTGTTGGACTGGTGCCGAAACCCCCCGTAACCTTGGCGCTTTGCGCCGCCGGTGGCGGTGCGACCCGTCAAAGCCGCTGACCGATACATTCCACCGAACGCTCCTTCGTGAAAGCGCCTTCACCCGATGTGATGGATTTTGCCCCCCTGTTGTGGTTATCGTGCAACAAGGACGGAAAGCGCAGGAAGGAATAGCGGATTCGCCATGGCCGATGATGTTGCAACGCGGGAACAGGGGGACACCTTCCTGCCGAAATTCGATTCCGCAGGCCTGCTCACCGCCGTCGTTCAGGATGTCGATTCGGGCGCCATCCTGATGGTCGCGCATGTCAATCAGGACGCGTTGGACCACACGCGCGATACGGGGGAAGCGCACTTCTTCTCGCGCAGCCGGGGGCGGCTGTGGCGCAAGGGTGAAAGCTCCGGCAACGTGTTGAAGATTGTACGCATTCTGGTCGATTGCGATCAGGACGCGATCGTAATGCAAGTTCGCCCCGCTGGCCCTGCTTGCCATACAGGGGCCGTCAGCTGTTTCTACCGCGAATGGCGCGATGACGGGCTGACTCGCATTGATCGTTGAGCAACGCTAAGCCGCGCGCATGACCGACTATTCACCTCCAACGCGCGAAACCCTTTTCATCCTCAATCATGTGGTTGGAATCGCCGATCAGGCCGATATCCCCGCCTTCGCGGCCGTGGACGAGGAACTGGCTGAAACGCTGCTGGAGGAAGCGGGGCGTTTCTGCGCCGAAGTGATCGCGCCGCTCAACGTGTCGGGTGATCAGGCTGGCTGCACCCGTCACGCAGATGGCAGCGTCACCACCCCGCCGGGCTATCGGGAAGCCTATGCCCGTTATGTGGAGGCGGGCTGGGGCACGCTCGCCCTCGCTGAGGATCTGGGCGGGCAGGGCCTGCCGCATGTGCTGGCGACCGCGGTCGAGGAATATATGAATTCCTCCTGCCATGCCTTCAACATGTATCCGGGGTTGACCCATGGGGCGGTTGCCGCGCTCGCTGCGAAGGGCAGCGAAATGCTCAAGACAGAATATCTGCCGCGCCTCGTCTCCGGGGAATGGCTCGGCACCATGGCGCTGACCGAGGCGCATGCCGGCACCGATCTGGGGCTGATCCGCACCCGCGCCCTGCCGCAGGGTGATGGCAGCTGGCGCATCGAGGGGGAGAAGATCTTCTGTTCGGGCGGGGAACATGACCTGACCGACAATATTGTCCACCTGGTGCTGGCGCGCACGCCCGATGCCCCTGCCGGGCCGCGCGGCATTTCCTTGTTCGTCGTGCCCAAGTTCCTGCCGGATGGCGCGCGCAACGCCGCCACCTGCGGCGCGATCGAACACAAGATGGGCGTGCATGGCAGCGCGACCTGCGTGATGAATTTCGACGGCGCGACCGGCTGGTTGGTCGGTGCCGAAAATGAAGGCCTGGCCGCCATGTTCATCATGATGAACGCAGCCCGGTTGTCGTGCGGCAATCAGGGGCTGGCACAGGCCGAACTCGCTTATCAGAAGGCATCGGCCTACGCGCAGGATCGGCGCCAGGGGCGCGGGGCCGGCGCGCGGCCTGATCCGTCGCAGGCGGCTGATCCCATCGTGGTTCATCCTGATGTGCGGCGCATGTTGCTGGATGCGCGTGCATTCATCGACAGCTTCCGCGCGTTGGTGGCATGGACGGCGGTGCAGATCGACCGTTCGCATTTCGTGCCGGACGAAGCAGGTCGCGCGGATGCCGAGGCGCTGGTCGCTTTCCTGACCCCGGTCATCAAGGCCTATGGCACGGATCGGGGTTTCGAAACCGCCGTAGCGATGCAGCAGGTCTTCGGCGGTCACGGCTACGTGGCTGAATGGGGTATGGAACAGATCGTGCGCGATGCGCGCGTCGCCATGATCTACGAAGGCGCCAATGGCGTGCAGGCGATGGATCTTGTCGGCCGCAAGCTGGTTCGGGATGGCGGGGCAGTCGCGGAACGCTTCTTCGCCATGGTCGAGGCGGAGTGTGATGCGGCCACCGGATCGCTTGCCTTCCTTTCCGTTCCGCTCACCTCAGCGGTTCGGGAAGGGCGGGAGGCGGCGCGCTGGCTGCTGTCCGCGGCCGGCGGCGATGCCAACCAACTGGGCGCCGGTTCCTATGCGTTTCTTAAGCTGATCGGCCTCATTTCGCTGGGCTGGATGTGGTTGCGCATAGCGGCAGCGGCGCAGGCGCTGGACGATGACAGCACCGCGACGCGCGTTGCCATCGCTCGCCACTTCGCCGCCCGGCAATTGCCCGATGCGGCATCGCTCCGCCAACAGGTGGAAGCTGGCGGGGATGCGCTGATGGTGCTTCCGCCGGAAGCCTTCACACGCGGCTGATCGTTCCGCTCAATCCGCGCGGGGGAAGCCGGCAAACATCCCGCGCGGATCGTATTGTTGCCGCAGCTTTTCGATTCGCTGAAACGCCGACGGGGTGAAGCATTCTTCGGCGCGCCCCTGCCCTGCGCGCAGATCGGCTTCCCCCACATATCGGCCGCTGCGGAATGGGGTGAGGGCGGCATCTGCCTCGCGCACCCAGTTCAGATGCCGAGTGTCGTCTTCGATATCGTCCCACATGGCGTAGATGCCCGCGGAAATCCCGCCGCCGACACCCAATGCCTGCGTCGCCTCGTCCTGCATCCCCGGCATGCGCCCGCCGCCGCCCGGCCCGACGAGATTGATCGTTGAAGAAGGGCAGGGGCCTTCCGCCAGATGGTGCAGCGCGGCCATCACATCGCCCATCGGGGCATCGGTCCAGCCCTGATCCGCCGCCACCCGCTTGCCATCGGGCATGGCGGAAAGGCCCGGCAGATCGGAGAATGTCAGCGCCCGCTCCTCCATGTCGGAGGATTGCGGAACGCCTGCCGGCGGCGAGCGAAACGACGCGATCTTCCCCTGCGCCTCTTCCTCCGTATCCCCCATCGCCACGGCCCGCAGCGTTACGGAGGGTTTGCCGGAATGCAGGTCCGGGCCGATCAGGCACATGATCTCCGCGGATGGGTCCGCCGTCCTGATCGCGGCATTGACCCAATCGCGCAAAGCCGGCGCCGCTGCTGCCGGATAGGACGCGGTCCATAGCCAGGCAGCGACAGGCTGCGGCATCAGGTCGATGTGATAGGACGTGATGGCAGCGAAGAAGCCGCAGCCTGCACCTTTCGCGGCCCAGAACAGTTCGGCATTCTCTTCCTTGCTCGCTCGCAGGGCTTCGCCATTGGCTGTCACCAGTTCAATCGCCCGCACATGGCTGCATGCCGGCCCCCAGGCTCCACTGTTCCAGCCCATTCCGCCCGATAGCAGGTAGCCTCCCATCGCGACGGTGGCACAATGCCCCACCGGAAAGGCGAGCCCGTGTTCGGCCAGCGCCTCGATCAGAGCCCCACCTCGCGCGCCCGGGCCAACCCATGCGGTGCGGCCTTCCGGGTCGACCTCAATTTCATCCATGCCGCCGCAATCCAGCAGCAACCCGCCATCCTGCAGGGGTGCGGCAATGTAGCTGTGGCCGCTCCCCCTCAACCCGACGCGCAATTCATGCTCGGCGGCGAAGCGGATGGCGGCCTGCACTTCTGCCGCGCTGTTGCATTGCACGATGGCTTGCGGGCTGCGCGCATCTTGCAGCCGCGCGTTCCAGATCGCCTTTTTGCGGGCCTCATCATATCCCGGCCCGCCCTTTATGGTCAGGCAGGAAACCAGCGGGGCCAGTCTATCGAAAGGGGGAGAGGAAGCAGGCATGGGCCTGCCTCAAGCGAACAGTTCCGCAAACAGTTCCAGCATCGCGGCCCAGCTCTGCCGATCGGCGCTGGCATCATAGGCTGTGGCGGGGTTTTCCGTGGGCGCGGGATTGGTGAAACCGTGCTTCACCCCGCTATAGGAATGGAAGTGCCAGTTCGCACCTGCCGCATCCATTTCCTCCCAGAACTTCAGCACCCGCTCTCGCGGCACCATCGGGTCCGCATCGCCGTGGCACACCAGGATGCGCGCGGTGATTGCACCGGATTGGGCCGGGCGATCGGTATCGAGCAGGCCATGGAAGCTGACCACTGCCTCCAATGGTGCGCCGTCCCGGGCCAATTCCAGCACGGCCTGCCCGCCCATGCAGAAACCGATCGCCGCGAGGGGAAGGCCCGCCGCATCGGGCAATAGCGCAAGCGCCTTCAGACCCGCCTTCAGACGCGCGCGGTAGGAATCCGGCGTTGCCCGTAACTGCAAGGCCAGTTCCCGCGCATGATCGAAACCGTGCGGCTGTTCTCCGTAAAAATCGGCGACCAGCGCCAGATAGCCTGCATCCGCCAGCAATTGCGCCTTCGCCAGCACCGATTCCGTAGGGTTCATGATCGTCGGCATCACCAGCACGGCCGCGCGCGGCGCGCCGGACGGGCGGGCTACCAGTGCGGTCAGCTCCGTCCCGCCATCGCGATAGGCCACGGATTGGAAAGAGGCAGGCAAACGGCTTCTCCACTCAGTTTCGAAATGGCGGGGGCGGACACCGTTGGCGCCCGCCCATTATCGCATCATTCGGCCGGCAGGAAATCCGGCACGGAGAGATAGCGTTCGCCCGTGTCGTAATTGAACCCGATCACTCTTGTGCCGGCGGGGACTTCGGCCAGCTTCTGCCGGATGGCGGCCAGCGTGGCGCCGGAACTGATTCCCACCAGCAAGCCTTCCTCGCGCGCGCTTCGGCGGGCCATTTCCTTGGCGTCCTCCGCCTCGACCTGGATCGCGCCATCGATGGCCTTGGTATGGAGGTTGCCGGGAATGAAGCCCGCGCCAATGCCCTGGATAGGGTGGGGGCCGGGCTGCCCGCCGGAAATGACCGGCGAAAGCGTCGGCTCCACAGCGTAGGCTTTCAGTTCAGGCCATGCCTTCTTCAACTCTTCCGCGCAGGCTGTCAGATGGCCGCCGGTGCCGACGCCGGTGACAAGCAGGGCGGGCGGCGCATCGGCGAAATCCGCAAGAATTTCCTGTGCGGTCGTCCGGGCATGCACGGCGACATTGGCCGGATTCTCGAACTGCTGCGGCATCCACGCGCCTTCGGTCTGCGCGACCAGTTCCGCCGCACGCTCCAGCGCGCCTTTCATGCCCTTCTCCTTGGGCGTCAGGTCGAAGCTGGCGCTATAGGCCAGCATCAGCCGCCGCCGTTCCAGCGACATGGATTCCGGCATCACCAGGATCAGCCGGTATCCCTTCACCGCCGCCACCATGGCAAGGCCGATGCCGGTATTGCCGCTGGTCGGTTCGATAATGGTGCCGCCGGGCTTCAGAGCGCCGGATCGTTCGGCATCTTCCACCATGGCCAGCGCAATACGATCCTTGATCGATCCGCCGGGGTTCGATCGTTCGCTCTTGATCCAGACCTCATGGTCGGGGAACAGCCGGGCAATGCGGATGTGCGGGGTGTTGCCGATGGTGGCAAGGACATTGTCGACCTTCATGAAACGGGTTCCTTCCCTTGGTCATCATGCTGGAATGTCGGGGCGAACGTCCTTGCTTTGCGTAGCTCAGGAAAAATCCAGGCCCAGATCGCGGTAACGAGTATCGCACCCAGGCCGCCAATGGCAACTGCCGCTGTCGCGCCCATCAACCCGGCAAACAGGCCCGCGCGCAGTTCGCCCAGTTCGTTCGATGCGGATACGGCGAGGCCCGAAATGGCGGAAACGCGCCCGCGCTTGGAATCCGGCGTGTAAAGCTGGATCAGCGAGTTGCGGATGAAGACGGAGAACATGTCCGCCCCGCCCAGCAGCGCGAGCAGGGCGAGAGAGAGCGCGAAATTGCGTGACAGGGCAAAGGCGGAAGTGGCCGCGCCGAACACCACCACCGCCCACAGCATCTTCACCCCGACATTGTTCTCCAGCGGGCGGAAAGAAAACCACGCCGCCACCAGAGCGGCGCCCACGGCCGGCGCACCGCGCATCAGCCCAAGCCCCTCCGGCCCTACGGCCAAAATGTCGCGGGCGAATACCGGCAACATCGCGGTTGCGCCGCTCATCAGCACCGCGAACAGGTCCAGCGAGATGCAGCCGAGCAGGAACCGCTCGTGCCACACGTAGTGAAATCCTTCAGTGATCTGCTTCATCGGCCGCGCGGGCGGCCCTTCATGCACGGCGCGGACGGGGCGGATGCGGGAGATCAGGAAGGCGGATACCAGCAGCATCGCCACGGACATGAAATAGGGGATCGGCGCATCCCATGCGAACAGCAGCCCGCCAACCGCCGGCCCGACGACCGTGCCGGCCTGCCAGGCGATGGAACTGAGCGCGATGGCCTTTGGCAACAGGCGCGGAGGGACGACATTGGGTGCAATCGCGCTCAGCGCCGGCCCGTTGAACACCCGCGCCGCACCATGGGCGGCGGCCAGGATGAACAGGATCGGCAGCGTCATCGCGTCCAGCAGGGTGATGACGGCCAGCAGCAGCGCGATCACGCAATCGATCGTGTTGGAGAACACCACCACATACCGCCGGTCGAACCTGTCCGCCGCAACCCCGGCGACGGGGGTGAGGACGAACAGCGGCACGAACTGCGCCAGCCCCAGCAACCCCAGCATGAAGGCGGCGGTCGAGCGGTCCATGCCATAATCGGCACGGGCTATGTCATAGGTCTGATAGCCGATCAGCACGACCATGGAGATGGTCGCGAAGATGGCGAAGAACCGCGCGATCCACAGGCGGCGGTAATCGGCGATCTGAAGCGGGGAGGTAGGTTCGGTCACTCCTGCGCCATGGCAGCGCCGCGCAGTTCTGCCAAGCAAATGCCTGTCGCGCGCGGTACAGCCGTTACCGCCGGCGCTCCTTCACGCCTTGCGTTGCAGGCGCGGGTTGGGCTGCAATTGCCGGATGACGGACATGAAATCGTCCAGCCGGATGATCCGTTCGAACTGGAACCCGGCGCGCCCTCGGCTCAGCCACATGCAATAGGCTTCGATCCGGCCGACCACGGGCAGCCGGATGACCACCCGGTCACCGCGCGCGAGTTCCGGCGCCTCGTCCACCATGAAGCCATGGGCGGACAGGTTGCTGAGATGCAGCTTCATATCGCCGCGATCACGGTGTTCCCCGATCACGGCCACATCGACCGGATGGCGCGTGGAACGGCGCATCTCGGTTACGGACAATTGTGCTCCACCGGCCATCGTTGTGCGACCTCCATGACCATTGTTGGAAGATCGCTTGTAACACGAAAAAGCTGGATAAAGGGTAAAAGCGCGTCAGGCCCCGCGCAGCACGCCATGCTTCTTGCGCCCCACGCTCAGCTTGCGCTGATCGCCCGCGGCCAGTTCGATCAGCAGGGCGGGGTCGCTCTGCACCTCGTCATCCAGCCGCACCGCGCCTTCCGCGATCTTGCGTTTCGCTTCGCCATTGGAGGCGGTGAAGCCCAGCGCCGTGCAGGCGGCGCCGAGGCGCACGCCTTCTGCCGGCACTGCCAGCACGGGCAGGTCCGCGCCCAATCCGCCGCCGGCAAAGGTTTGTGCCGCGGTCCTCGCCGCATCCTCCGCCGCATCGCGACCACGGCATAGCGCGGTCGCTTCGGTGGCGAGGATCGCCTTCGCTTCGTTGATGTCAGCGCCCTGCAGTGCTTCCAGCCGCGCGATCTCGTCCATCGGCAGGTCGGTGAACAGCCGCAGCCGCGTGCCGACGTCCCGGTCGTCCGTGTTGCGCCAGAACTGCCAGTAATCGTAATCCGAAAGCTGGTCGCGGTTCAGCCATACGGCGCCGCCCACCGTCTTGCCCATCTTGGTGCCATCGGCATTGGTCAGCAGCGGCGTGGTCAGCCCGAACACCTGCCTGCCGTCGACACGGCGGGCCAGTTCCACGCCGTTGACGATGTTGCCCCACTGGTCCGACCCGCCCATCTGCAAGCGGCATCCGGCGCGGCGCGACAGTTCCAGGAAGTCATAGGCCTGGAGGATCATGTAGTTGAATTCCAGGAAGCTCAGCGATTGCTCCCGGTCAAGCCGCAACTTCACGGAATCGAAGCTCAGCATCCGGTTCACGGAAAAATGCTGCCCGATATCGCGGAGGAAGGGGATGTATTCCAGCCGGTCCAGCCATTCCGCATTGTCGAGCATGATCGCGTCGGACGGCCCGTCGCCGAAGGTCAGGAACCGTTCGAACACGCGTTTGATGGAAGCGACATTCTCGGAAATCCTGTCTTCCGTCAGCAGCTTGCGGGCTTCGTCCTTGAAGCTGGGGTCGCCGATCTTGCCGGTGCCGCCGCCCATCAGCACGATGGGCTTGTGGCCCGCGCGCTGGAGCTGGCGCAGCATCATGATGGACACCAGATGGCCCACATGCAGCGAAGGGGCGGTGGGGTCGTAACCGATATAGCCCGGCACAATCTCCCGCGCGGCCAGGGCGTCCAGCCCCTCTGCATCGGTCAACTGATGGATGTATCCCCGTTCTTCGAGCAGGCGGAGAAGGTCGGACTGAAACTGGCTCATTTCACTCTCTTGTAGTCGGAGCGGGCTTGTAATCGGAGCGGGCGCGTAGCACGCGAGGCGGATCATGGAAACGTTTCAACTCGTGCCGCATCCGGCACATCCGCCCCAGGCCATCCGCGCCATGGAGGCGAAGGTGATCGGCAGGGATCGGTCGTGGCTGCGCCTGCGCTGGCGGCTGGACGGGTCCGGCCGGATCAACGTGCCGCCCTTTGCCGGGAAGGGCAGGGCGGACGGGCTGTGGCGGACAACCTGTTTCGAACTGTTCCTGCAACCGCTGGGCGGCAATGCCTATTGCGAATTCAACATGTCGCCGTCGGAACGCTGGAACGCCTATGATTTCGCCGGCTGGCGGGAAGGCATGCAGGAACGCCCCATGCCGCGCGAACCGGAATGCACCATGCGGCAGGGCAGCAGCTTCGCCATTTTCGATGTCGCCATTCCCGTTGCCGGCTTGCCGCGGGCGGAATGCGCGATGTCCATGACTGCCGTGATCGAGGAGGAGGGCGGCACGCTCAGCTATTGGGCGATGGGCCATGGCAGCGACATGCCCGATTTCCATGCGCCCGCTTGCTTCGGCGCCACGCTTGCGGCACCGGCTGACTGATGAATTTCGGGATCGATCGCCTGCTGGCGGAACGCGAATGGCTGGACCGGCTCAGGGGTCGCAAGGTTGCGCTGGTGGCCCATCCCGCCTCCGTCACGGCAGACCTTGTCCATTCTCTCGATGCGCTGGTCGCAGCCGGGGTCGATGTCACGGCCGCTTTCGGGCCGCAGCATGGGATCAAGGGCGATAAGCAGGATAATATGGTCGAAACGGCGGACGAACTGGATCCGCGTTACGGCATCCCGCTGTTCAGCCTGTATGGGGAAGTGCGGCGGCCCACCGAACGGATGATGGCCAGCGCGGATGTGTTCCTGTTCGATCTCCAGGATCTCGGCTGCCGCATCTACACCTTCTGCACCACGCTGCTCTATCTGCTCGAAGAAGCGGCCAGTCACGGCAAGGAGGTGTGGGTGCTGGATCGGCCCAATCCCGCCGGCCGCCCGGTGGAAGGCACCTTGCTTCGCCCTGGTCAGGAAAGTTTTGTCGGTGCGGGGCCGATGCCCATGCGGCACGGTCTGACCATGGGCGAAATGGGGCACTGGTTCATCCGCCATTTCGGTATCGACGTCGCTTACAATGTCATCACGATGGAAGGCTGGGCACCCGCCGAAGCGCCCGGATATGGCTGGCCCGACGGCCGCATCTGGATCAACCCCAGTCCCAATGCCGCCAGCCTCAACATGGCGCGCGCCTATGCCGGCACGGTCATGCTGGAAGGCGCGACCCTCAGCGAAGGGCGCGGCACGACGCGCCCGCTGGAAGTGCTGTTCGGTGCGCCCGATCTCGATGCCGCGAAGATTCTCGCCGAAATGGCGCGGGTCGCTCCGCATTGGATGGAAGGCTGCGCGCTGCGCGAATGCTGGTTCACACCCACATTCCACAAACACGCCGATACTTTGTGCAATGGGGTAATGATCCACGCGGAAGGGCGCTTCTACGATCATGCGCGATTCCAGCCGTGGCGGCTTCAGGCACTGGCTTTCAAGGCGATCCGCAATTTGCGTTCGGACTATCCGCTCTGGCGCGATTTCCCTTACGAATATGAATTCGACCGGCTGGCGATCGACGTCATCAATGGCGGTCCGGCGCTGCGCGAATGGGTGGACGATCCCTCTGCCGAAGCGGACGATCTCGATGGGCTGGCCGCGCGGGATGAAGCGCGGTGGCAGGAAGAAGTCGCCCCTCTGCTGCTGTATTGATGGCGGTGCGAATCTTCCGCAGCCGCGTTAAGAAAGCCTTCGCCTCGATACGCTAGTGCCCCTTCATGGGTCACGAACTTGCCATTCTGGACGGGGCAGCGCGCATTGCGGGCGGCTGCAACCTGTGCGGTGGGGTGCAGCATCGGCATCTGTTCCGCAAGTTCGGCTACGATCTCGTCCGCTGTTCGGATTGCGACCTCGTATTCGTCGCGAACCCTCCCGGCCAGGAGGAAGTGGCGGCGTTCTATTCCGCAGCGGCCGACTATCATGAGGAATTGCTCGATCCCGCCGACACGGCTTTCGCGCGCATGCGCAAGGTGGCCCAGCGGCACCTTCGCGTGCTCGGACGCACGATCCCCTCGGCGGATGGGCGCAGCCTCCTCGACATCGGCTGTTCCAGCGGGTTGTTTCTCGATCAGGCGAGGGCGGCCGGTTACGCCGTCAAGGGCGTGGAACTCTCGCCCAACACAGCAGCATTTGCGCGCGATCATTTCCATCTCGACGTGCATCGGGGCAACTGGCGCGATGCCGGCTATCCCGATGGCTCGTTCGATGTGATTACCCTGTTCGACGTGGTGGAACATCTGCTCGATCCACTCGGCGAACTGGCGGCGCTGCGCCGCCTGCTGAAACCCGGCGGCCTGCTCCTGCAATCCACGCCCAATATCGACGGTCTGTTCCCGCGCCTGTCCTACAGGCTGGCAAAGCGGCTGGATTACTGGCCCCATCCGGAACCGCCGCACCACCTCTATCAATTTTCCACCCGAACGCTGACGGAACTGACGGCGCAGGCCGGCTACGATCCGCTGCGCATCGACCAGACGCGCATCGGGTTGGATTACAGCTTCGGCACTCCGGCAAGCTGGCGCGTCAGCCCGAAGCTCCTCGCCTATGCCGCGCTGTTCGCGCCCAGCGCGGTTGCGGGGCCATGGTTCGGCATGGGGGACTGGTTCTATCTCGCCGCGCGCAAGGCGCCCGAAACTTTCGTCAGCTGACGCGGGCTGCTATCGGAATAGCGTCTTACCGCTTGTCGTCCCGGCCATCCGCTCGCTAGACCGCGCGGACAATATACGGGAGAGACCTATGCTCACGCTTTACAGCTTCGGCCCTGGCGCCAATTCGCTGAAGCCGATGCTGACCCTGTTCGAAAAGTTCGAACTGGATCGCGATTTCCAGGTGAAGCGCCTCGATCCTTCGAAGTTCGAACATCACAGCGACTGGTTCAAGGCCATCAATCCGCGCGGGCAGGTCCCGGCGCTGGAAGATGGCGGGCGCATCGTCACCGAAAGCACGGTGATCTGCGAATATCTGGAAGATGCGCACCCCACCGCCGTCAAATTGCGCCCCGACGATCATTTCGATCGCGCCCAGATGCGGGTGTGGACCAAATGGGTCGATGAATATTTCTGCTGGTGCGTTTCCACCATCGGCTGGCACCGCGGCATCAGCCATATGGCCAAGGCGCTCAGCGATGCCGATTTCGAAGAGCATCTGAAGAAAATCCCGATCCCTGAACAACAGGTCAAATGGCGCCGCGCCCGCGAAGGATTCCCGCAGGACCTGCTGGACGAGGAGATGCGCAAGATCGCTGTGTCAGTTCGCCGGCTGGACGATCATCTGGCCGATAACGAATGGCTGGCGGGGGGCATGTATTCGCTGGCCGATATCTGCAATTTCGCCATTGCAAACGGGATGCAGTTCGGTTTCGCGGAACTTGTGAACACGCAGGACACCCCGCATCTCGTTCGCTGGATCGAACAGATCAATGCCCGTCCGCGCGTGCAGGCGATGTTCTCCAGCGTCCCGCGCGAACATCTCGGCCCGCCGAAGACATCCTGATTTTTCATCATCCTCGTGGCTGCGGCCTGTGCAATGCAGCCACGAGGATGAAGGAAATATACATCAGCAGATACCAGGCCCCCAGCTTGGCCGGCGAAACCATCGCCCAGCCATTCGCCTGTTCCGGATACGTCCACGCCCGCGCAAACGTGCCGAGGTTTTCCGCGAACCAGATGAACAGCGCGACCAGCAGCCAGCCCAGCATCAACGGCATCCAGCGCGGTTCCCTCCACACGGTGAACCAGATGCGCGTGCGCCAGAACAGCGCCGCCAGCGCCGCGAACAGGATGTAACGCATGTCCGGCAGCCAGTGATGGGCGAAAAAATTGACGTAGATTGCGACCGCCAGCAGCCATGTCCACGGCCCGGCCGGATAATGATCGAACCGGAAATCGAATATCCGCCAAACCCGCGCGATGTAACTGCCCACCGCCGCATACATGAAGCCGGAGAATAGTGGCACGTCGCCGATCCGCAGCAGGGACGGTTCGTGATAGATCCACGATCCCGCGCTGGTCTTGAACAGTTCCATCACCGTGCCGACGATGTGGAACGCCAGGATCACCTTCGCTTCTTCCAGCGTCTCCAGCCGAAACGCCAGCATCGCCAGCTGGATCGTCAGCGCGGCGAGGGTGAGGAAATCATAACGCGCCAGCGGGGCATCCACCGGATAAAGCAGATGTGTCGCCAGCAGCAGGGCGAGCATCAGGCCGCCGAACAGGCAGGCCCACCCCTGTTTGAACCCGAACAGCGCGAATTCATAAAACCAGCTCGGCCAGCCAATCGGTGGTGACCACGCTTCCAGCCGGGTCCGTATCGCGGCAAAGCGGGTGTGCCGCCGCGATTGTGCCGGGTCAGGCATCGATCAGATCGCGGTCCATTTCTCCGGCACGGTTCTGGATGAAGTTGAAGCGGTGTTCGGGATTGCGGCCCATCAACTGGTCGACCAGTTCCTTCACGGCGAAACGCTGTTCATGCTCCGCCGGCAAGGTGATGCGGATCAGGGATCGGGTTTGCGGGCTCATGGTCGTTTCCCGCAATTGCTGCGGGTTCATCTCGCCCAGGCCCTTGAAGCGGCTCACCTCCACCTTCCTGCCCTTGAACACCGTCCGCTCCAGCTCTGCGCGATGGGCGTCGTCCTTGGCGTAACGGCTCTCCTTGCCGGCGGTCAGCCGGTAGAGTGGGGGCTGGGCCAGGAACAGATGGCCACGCCGCACCAGTTCCGGCATTTCCTGGAAGAAGAACGTCATCAGCAGCGTGGCGATATGGGCGCCGTCCACATCGGCATCGGTCATGATGACGACGCGGTCGTAGCGCAATTGCTCCGTATCGCAGTCCTTCCGCGAACCGCAGCCGAGCGCCAGGATCAGGTCCGCGATCTCCGAATTGGCGCGAATCTTGTCTGCCGTTGCACTGGCGACATTCAGGATCTTGCCGCGGATCGGCAGGATCGCCTGCGTCTTGCGATCGCGCGCCTGCTTGGCGCTGCCACCTGCGGAATCGCCTTCCACGATGAACAATTCGGTCTCGCCCGCGCCGTCTCCCGAACAATCGGTCAGCTTGCCGGGCAGGCGCAGCTTCTTCGCGTTGGTCGCGGTTTTTCGCTTCACCTCCCGCTCCGCCTTGCGGCGCATGCGGTCGTCCATCCGGTCCATCACGGCACCCAGCAATGCGCGGCCGCGATCCATATTATCGGACAGGAAATGATCGAAATGGTCGCGGACCGCGTTTTCCACCAGCCGCGCGGCTTCGGGCGAGGTCAGCCGGTCCTTGGTCTGGCTCTGGAACTGGGGTTCGCGGATGAAGACGGACAGCATGATTTCCGCGCCGGTAATCACATCGTCCGTGCTGATATCCTTGGCCTTCTTCTGGCCAACCAGTTCACCAAAGGCACGGATGCCCTTCGTCAGCGCCGCGCGCAGCCCCTGCTCATGCGTGCCGCCATCGGGGGTGGGCACGGTGTTACAATACCAGCTGGTCGATCCATCGGACCATAGCGGCCAGGCCACCGCCCATTCGACGCGACCCTGATCGTCGGGGAAGTCCTGCTTGCCGGCGAAGAATTGTGCAGTGACGCATTCGCGCGTGCCGACCTGTTCGGCCAGATGATCGGCAAGCCCGCCAGGGAACTGGAACGACGCTTCCTGCGGCACTCCGTCACCCGCCAGCGAGGGCGCGCATTTCCAGCGGATTTCCACGCCCGCGAAAAGATAGGCCTTGGACCGCGCGAGGCGGAATAATCGGGCGGGCTTGAACTGCCTGTCCCCGAATATCTCGGCATCGGGGATGAAGGTCACGGTCGTGCCCCGCCGGTTGGGCGTCTGCCCCAGCCGCTGAATATCGCCTTGCGGATGGCCGCGCGAAAACTCCTGCGCGAACAATTCCCGGTTGCGGGCAACCTCCACCCTTGTGAGGACAGAAAGGGCGTTGACCACGCTGACGCCGACGCCATGCAGGCCGCCACTGGTGGCATAGGCCTTGCCGGAAAACTTTCCCCCGGAATGGAGCGTGGTCAGGATCACTTCCAGCGCGGATTTGCCAGGAAATTTGGGATGCTCATCCACCGGCATGCCGCGGCCATTGTCGCTGATGGTCAGGCGGTTGCCTTCTTCCAGCAGCACCTCGATCCGTGAAGCATGGCCGGCCACCGCCTCGTCCATGGCGTTGTCGAGCACTTCGGCGGCGAGGTGATGGAGTGCGCGCTCGTCCGTGCCGCCAATATACATGCCGGGCCGCCGGCGGACCGGTTCCAGCCCCTCCAGCACCTCGATCGCGGATGAATCGTAAGTTTCGCCGCCGCCCAGCGGCTTGTCGAACAGATCGTCGGCCATGGGCTAGCTATAGGCTGCGCTCTGGCCGGGAAACAAGCGAGCACGGCGTAATATCCGCCATGCTCGCATTCCGATGGGGGCGAGGGTCAGAACCGGGCCGGGGCGGGATCCGCCACCGTCACCGCGCCTTGTCCGACACGACGCACCTCCATCGCACGTTCACCCTTGCCGTCTGCATGGAAGCGGAAAGGCCCGTCAATGCCCAGGAAGCCGTCTTCCGCCAGCATGCGCTGCGTCGGGAAATTGCCCCCCGGCTGCCAATCCTGCGCGATGCGGAGCACCAGCAGCACGGCGTCGTAACCCAGCGTCGCGATACGATAGGGCTGTTCATCGAACCGCGTGCGATAGCTGTCGAGGAACTGGCGATAGCGTTCGTCCGAAACGGCGGAATACAATGCGCCACGAAGGGCGGGCGACGTGGCGACGCTGGCCTCTCCGCTCCACAATTCGGTTCCCAGAACGATCAGCGGGGTATCCTGGTTGCGCAGTGCAGTGGCTGCCATCGCCGAAAGCCGGGCGCCATCGCCAATCAGCACGGCGTCATAGCCGCCGCGTGCTTCCAGCCGCTCCGCCGCGCTGACGATGGAGGTGTTGCCGCGATTGTATCGTTCCACCGAAGTCAGAGAGCCGCCCACATTGCGGGCAGCCTGCGACAGCGCGGTTTCGGCACGGTCACCATATTCGCCGTCCGGCAGCAGCGCGGCGAATCGCCTGGTGCCTTGTCCCGCGGCGTAAGCCACCGTGCGCGCGATCGATTGTTCGGGAATATGGCCCATCACGAAGACATCGCGCTGCGCGACGGAAAGATCGTTGGAGAAGGTCAGCAACGGCACATTGGCGGGCCGCGCTGCGGCCAGCACGTCGCCCACCTGGTTGCGCATCAGCGGGCCGAGGATCAGCTTGTTTCCGTCCGCAACGGCGCGAGCGGCGGCGGAACGGGCATTGGTCGCGGTGTCGTATGTCGTGATCCGCAGATTGTCTGCCCCGGTATCGAGCAGGGCCATGGTGGTCGCATTGGCGATGGAGCGGCCGGCATCGGCATTGTCGCCGGACAGCGGAACCAGCAGCGCCACCCGGTGCCGGGCTTCATCCTGCGGCAGCACGGTGTCGCTCGGCCCTTGTTGGGAGGAGGGCGGCGCAGTCACATCCGGCCTGCCGCCATCGGGGATGACCTGACAGGCCGCCATCGCGAGACTGAGCATCGCGACCGCGATAATCCGCCTGATGTTACCGAACATGCTTGCCGCTCCCGCTAATGCTGTCCACAAGCGCCGCGTGCGCGAGCCTGCCGATCCTGAACCTCTTGCCCCGGGTCTCTATATTGTGGCGACCCCCATTGGCAATCTCGGCGATATCACCGACCGGGCGGCGCGGATTCTGGCCTCTTGCGACGGCATCGCTTGCGAAGACAGCCGCGTTACGGCCAAGCTGCTGCGGCATCTGGGATTGTCCAAGCCGCTCTGGCGGTATGACGATCACAGTCAGGAAAGCGATCGGGCGCGGTTGCTGGAACGGGCGCGGCATGGGGCCGTGGCGCTGGTCAGCGATGCGGGAACGCCGCTGATCTCCGATCCCGGATATCGCCTGGCGAAGGAGGCGAGGGCCGCTGGCATCGCTGTCACCGGGATGCCGGGGGCAAGCGCGCCGGTGCTGGCCCTGACATTGTCGGGATTGCCGAGCGACCGGTTCCTGTTTGCAGGGTTCCTGCCGGCGAAGGACAAGGCTCGGCGCGACGTGCTGGATGAACTGCGCAACCTGCGCGCAACGCTCATCTTCTTCGAAGGGCCATCGCGGCTCACCGCTTCGCTGGCGACGATCGCGGACGTTCTTCCCAGCCGCGAAGTGTGCGTGGCGCGTGAACTGACCAAGCTGCACGAAGAGATTCGCAACGGCACTGCAAGCGCACTGCATGCCCATTACGAAGCCCACCCGCCGCGCGGCGAGATCGTGCTGCTCATCGGCCCGCCGGGCGATGAGGAAAGCAGCCCCGCCGATGCCGATGCGATGCTGTTGGAAGCCCTTGCCGATCACAAGCCGTCGCAGGCGGCTGCGCTGGTGGCGAAGGCGACGGGGCTGGACCGCAAGATGCTTTATGCCCGCGCGCTGGAACTGCGCGAAGCGTGAGAGACCGCGCCGAGGCGGAAAGGCGCGGCCGGCGGGGGGAAGGCTGGGCAGCGCTGTGGCTGCGGCTGCGTGGCTGGCGGATCGTGGCCCGCCGCGTCAGGACGGCGCGGGGCGAGATCGACCTGATTGCGCGACGCGGGCGGGTTCTGGCTTTCGTTGAGGTGAAGTGGCGAGGCGACGCCGCATCTCGCGATCTGGCCATCGATGCCCATCGGCTGCGCCGGGTGGCCGCCGCGGCGGAGGCGGTGATGGGGCGCTTTGCACGCGATGGCGACACCGTGCGGATCGACGTGCTGCTGCTCGCGCCGCGCAGTTGGCCGCGCCATATCGTCAATGCGTGGCAACCATGATGCGGCGTGTCTCGACTTCCAGCAATCCGAACGGCTAAGGCCGCAAAGACCAACAATCATTCGACACACGGATGCAGCCCGGCAAGGCAGCGTCCCGCCCGTCAGCGCAAGGTGCCCGTAAATGACCCTACGCGTCGCGGTCCAGATGGACCCGCTGGAAAGCATCAATATCGACGGTGATTCGAGCTTCGCGCTGATGCTGTCGGCACAGGTGCGCGGCCATCGCCTGTGGCATTACGACGTCGGGTCGCTAGGCTGGAACGAAGGGCGCATTACCGCGCTGGCGAGGCCCGTGTCGGTGCGCCGGGTGAAGGGCGACCATTTCGAATGGATGGGCGAGCCGCAGCGGATCGACCTCGCCGCCGATGTCGACGTGGTGCTGATGCGGCAGGACCCGCCCTTCGATCTCGGCTACATCAGCGCGGCGTTGCTGCTCGACCGGCTGCGCGGCGAAACGCTGGTGGTGAACGACCCGCGCGAAGTCATCAACGCGCCCGAAAAGATGTTCGTGCTCGATTACGCCCGCTTCATGCCGCCGACGCTGGTCACGCGCGACGTGGTGGAAGCTCGGGCGTTCCAGAACAAATATGGCGCGGTGGTGGTGAAGCCGCTGCATGGCAATGGCGGCAAGGCGATCTTCCGGGTGGAACCGGACGGCACCAACCTGTCCGCCCTGTTCGAAGTGTTCAACCAGACCTGGCCGGAACCGCATATGATCCAGCCCTTCCTGCCCGAAGTGGCGGAAGGGGACAAACGCATCGTGCTGGTGGATGGCGAGTTCGCAGGCGCCATCAATCGCAAGCCGGGGGAAGGGGAGTTCCGTTCCAACCTGGCGCGCGGCGGCTATGCCGAGGCGGCAGGGCTTACCGCGCGGGAGGAGGAGATCTGCGCCGCGATGGGGCCGGAACTTCGCCGTCGGGGCCTGGTTTTCGTAGGGATCGACGTGATCGGCGGCAAGTGGCTGACGGAAATCAACGTGACATCCCCCACCGGCATCGTCGCCATCGACAATTTCAACGGCACCGATACCGCCGTACGCATCTGGGACGCCATAGAGGCTCGCATCCGCGCCTGACCGCCGCGAAGCTGCCCGGCGGCCGCTGCCTTTCAAGACATTGGATCATTCATGCACGACCTGATTTTCGAAGCGATCTCGAAGGCCGGATATTTCGGCATCTTCGTGATGATGGCGCTGGAAAACATCATTCCGCCCATCCCGTCGGAGGTCATCCTGGGCATTGCCGGCGTGCTGGTCGCACGGGGGGAGATGTCGTATTGGCCGCTGGTGCTGATCGCGACCGCCGGGACCACGGCGGGCAATTATTTCTGGTACTGGATCGGCCACGTCTTCGGTTACGAACGGCTCGGCCCCTTCATGCGCAAGCATGGCCGCTGGTTCACCGTCACGTTCGAGGAGGTGGAGAAAGCCGCCCGCTTCTTTCACAAATACGGGCACTGGGTGATCCTGGTGATGCGTTTTTCCCCCATCCTGCGCACCATCGTGTCCTTGCCCGCAGGGCTGGCGCATATGCCGCTGTTCAAGTTCCTCGCTTTCACCTTCGCCGGATCGCTGATCTGGAATGCGGTGCTGGTGCAGGGAGGCGCATGGCTCGCCCCGCTGATCGAACGGTATGAAAGCGCCGCGAGCTGGACCATCGTGGGATCGGTGGTGCTGATGGTGGTATATTACGTTTACCGCGTCATCACCTGGAAGCCGCGCAAGGATTGCGAGGATTGATCTGCCCGCCGGGTCAGCCCCGTTCACGCGGGTGGGCGCTGCGATAGGCATCGAGCATCCCCGCGGCGTTTACCCGGGTATAGATCTGGGTGGAACCAAGGCTGGCATGGCCCAGCAGATCCTGCAGGCTGCGAAGATCTGCTCCGGCGCCCAGCAGATGGGTGGCGAAGCTGTGGCGTAACGCATGCGGGGTCGCGCTGTCGGGCAGGCCCAACAGGACGCGAGCGCGGGCGACCGCCTTCTGCACCATGCCTTGCCCCAGCGCGCCGCCCTTCGCGCCCCGGAACAACGCTGCGTCGTTGGGAAGGGGCCAGGGGCACGCCCGGGCATAATCCGCCACGGCTTGCGCCACGACAGGCAGGACAGGAACCACCCGCTGCTTGCCGCCCTTGCCAGTGACGCGCAGCACCTCGCCCAATGGCAGATCGCCGCCTGTCAGCGACAGCGCCTCAGCAATACGCAGGCCGGCACCATACATCAGCAGCAGCACGGCGCGATTGCGCAAGCCGATCCATTCGGCATCCTCGCCATCGCGCAGTGCATCGGCGAGATTGGTGGCATCGTCAGGGGTGAGCGGGCGGGGCAGCCCTTTCCTGACGCGGGGGCCGCGCATTCGCGGCGCTGCCGGATCGACCTCTCCCGCCTGTTCGCGCGCGAAGGCGATGAACGATTTGATCGCGGACAGTTCGCGCGCGGCGGATGTGTTGCCAAGGCCATCGGCCCGGCGGGCGGCCAGATGCCCGCGCAAGGCAGGCCCGTCGATCCGCGCGATGGCCATCCATCCATCGGCGGAGGTCGCTTCGATCAGGCGGCTGGCCGCGGCCAGATAGGCGCGCACGGTATGGGGGGATCGGCGGCGGCCATTGACCAGGTAATCGCCCCATGCCTCCAGCATGTCCGCCTTGGTCACGGCTTGCTCACACGCTGCTCATGGGGTCACCAGATCGGGGCTGGTCAGTTCCGCGATGATGGAATCGAGCAGCGCCATCCCTGCGCCCGTTACGCCGATGGCCGCGCCATTTCGCCATGCCAGCCCCAGCGAGATGAGGAAATCCAGCCGCCCCTCATCTATCAGGCTGCCTTGATGAAGGGCGAAACGTGCAGCGAGGGCATCGGGCGCCATCCCTTCCGCCAGACGCAGGCCCATCAGCAACGCCTCCGTCGCCTGCTGGCGTGGGGCAAGGGCGGTTTCCTCCTGCATGCCATGGCCATTGCGATCCACCGCATCGAGCCAGTTTTCCGGCTTGCGATGGCGAAGCGTGGCATGGGCACCCCGCCTTCCATGCGCCCCGGGGCCGATGCCGCAATAATCGCGGTAGCGCCAATAGGTGAGGTTGTGGCGGCTTTCCTCGCCCGGCCGGGCATGGTTGCTGACTTCGTAGGCGGGCAGGCTCGCCTCTGCCGTGATCGCCCTTGTCAGTGCGAACAGATCGGCCGCCGGATCATCATCCAGCGGGACGAAGGCCCCGCGCCGGACATCTGTGGCGAAGCGGGTGTTGGGCTCGATCGTCAGCTGATAGAGCGACAGATGGGTGGTGCCGAAGCCGATCGCGCGGCGCAGTTCCTGTTCCCACGCGGCCTGATCCTGACCCGGGCGGGCGTAGATGAGGTCGAAGCTGACGCGAGCGAAATGGCGCTGGGCCACCTCAAGAGCAGCCAGCCCTTCATTGACGTCATGCAGCCGGCCCAGAAAGCGGAGCGCCGCGTCGTCCAGCGCTTGCAGGCCGAGCGAGACGCGGTTCACGCCCGCACCGGCAAGGGCGGCGAAATTGGCGGCTTCCACCGAAGACGGGTTGGCCTCCAGCGTGATTTCGATGCCGGGCGCGAAACCCCACAGGCGCTCCGCCTCATCCAGCAGCGCGGCGACGAGCGCAAGCGGCATCAGCGATGGCGTGCCGCCGCCGAAGAAGATCGATTCCAGCGCCTCGCCACCTGCCAGCGCCGCCTCATGCCGCATGTCCGCGATGAGGGCGGCCTGCCAGCGGGCGATGTCCACCCCGTCCCGGACATGCGAGTTGAAATCGCAATAGGGGCATTTCTTCAGGCAGAAGGGCCAGTGGATATAGAGCGCGCGCGCCATGTCAGGGGATTACCACGACGGGGCACAAGGGCGCAAAGACAGTGCGCCGCATCGTGACCGGGAGCGGAAGGAAATCAGCCGAACTGGTCCGCCACCAGCTTCGCGAATGCGTCGGCACGGTGGCTGATGCGGTGCTTTTCTTCCGGATCGATCTCCGCAAAAGTCCGCTGCCCGCCCTGCGGCACGAAGACAGGATCGTAGCCGAAGCCCCGGTCTCCGCGCGGAGGCCAGACGATCCCGCCATCCACGCGCCCTTCATACACCGCCTGTCCGCCATCGGGCCAGGCCAGGGCGAGGACGCAGCTGAACCAGGCATCGCGGGGGGCGGATGGCCCCTGGGCCTGCAACAGCCCTTCGACCTTGCCCATGGCCATGAACCAGTCCCGCCCTGCTTCGCCTTCGAACCATTGCCGCTCCGCCCAGTCGGCGGTGTAGACGCCGGGCCGCCCGGCCAGCGCCGCGACGGACAGGCCGCTATCGTCGGCCAGGGCGACCATGCCCGATGCCTGCGCCGCCGCATGCGCCTTGATGAGCGCGTTGGCGACGAAGGTCTCGCCGGTTTCGGCGGGTTCGGGCAGGCCGAGCGCACCTGCGGAGATGCACTCCACCCCATAGGGGGCGAGGAGGGCGGATATTTCCTTCAGCTTGCCGGCATTATGCGTCGCGATGACGAGCTTGCCGGCGCCGATCCGCCGCTCGCTCATCCCCGCACCGCCTCGCGCTGGGCGGTGAAGATGCCCTCGCAGCCGAGGCGCGCGAGGCGCAGCAGGCGCAGCAGGGCCTCCTCGTCATAGCAGGCGCCTTCTGCCGTGGCCTGCACCTCGGCGATCTTGCCGCCTTCCAGCAGCACGAAATTGGCATCTGCATCGGCCTTCGAATCTTCGTCGTAATCGAGGTCGAGCACGGGAGTGCCGGCATGGATGCCGCAGCTTACCGCCGCCACTTGCGAGATGATCGGATCCTGCGTCAGCGCGCCGCTTTTCATCAACCCGTCAACCGCAAGGCGCAGCGCGACCCATGCGCCGGAGATCGACGCGGTTCGCGTGCCGCCATCCGCCTGGATGACGTCGCAATCGAGCACGATCTGCCGTTCACCCAGTTTCTGGAGATCGACCACCGCGCGCAGGGACCGGCCGATCAGGCGCTGGATTTCCTGCGTCCGCCCGCTCTGCTTGCCCTTGGCCGCCTCGCGCGAGCCGCGAGTGTGAGTCGCACGGGGGAGCATGGAATATTCGCCCGTGACCCAGCCCTGGCCCTTGCCGCGCAGGAAGGGGGGCACCCGTTCCTCCACGCTGGCGGTGCACAGCACGCGCGTCCCGCCGAAGGAGATCAGGCACGACCCTTCCGCATGGCGGGTGAAGCCGGTTACGATTTCGATGGCGCGCATTTCGTCGGGCGCACGGCCGGATGGTCGCATGGAAGTCTCCGCAAAGGACGGCATTCGTCTTTTCGAAGCGCGCCCTAGCGCCTAGATTGCCTGCTGTCATGGCCTCCCAACCTCTCATCGAACTGACAGAGCGTGCGCGCGACATTTTCCGGCGCGTTGTCGAAGGATATCTGGAAAGCGGCCAGCCGGTCGGTTCGCGCACGCTGGCGGCGAGCGAGGAACTGAACCTGTCGCCCGCCTCGATCCGGTCCGTGCTGTCCGATCTTGAGGTGCTGGGCCTGCTTGCCGCGCCGCATACCAGCGCGGGGAGGATGCCCACCGAAAGCGGGTTGCGCCTGTTCGTGGACGGGATGATGCAGGTCGCTCAGCCCACGGCGGAAGAACGCGCCGCGATCGAACAGCGCGTCGGCCAGCCCGGCCCGTTGGAGGAAGCGCTGGCCGCCACCAGCTCCATGCTGTCCGACCTGTCGGCGGCGGCGGGTGTGGTGATGGTGCCGCGCCGCGAGCCGCGCCTTGCGCAGATGGGGATCGTGCGACTGGACGAGCGGCGCGCGCTGGCCGTGGTGGTGGGTCAGGACGGTTCGATAGAGAATCGGTTGATGGAACTGCCGGCGGGTACCTCCACTTCCTCCATGCAGGAGGCGGGCAATTACATCACGGCGCGGCTCGCCGGGCGCACGCTGGCGGATGCGGCGCGGGCGATGCAGGCGGAAATCGTTTCAGGTCGCGCGATGCTCGACAGCGCCGCTCGCGATCTGGTGGAACGCGGGCTGGCGGTGTGGAGCGCCGATGCAGCCCAGCGCCCGGTGCTGATCGTGCGCGGACAAGCCAATCTGCTGGACGAGACGACGCTGACCGATATCGAGCGCGTCCGTTCGCTGATCGACGATCTGGAAAACAAGCAATCGGTCTCCGAACTGCTCGAATCGGCGCGCGAGGCGGAGGCGACCCGCATTTTCATCGGCAGCGAGAACCGGCTGTTCTCCTTGTCAGGTTCCTCCGTGATCGCCGCACCCTATCGTGATCGGGAGGGCAAGGTGGTCGGCGTGCTGGGGGTGATTGGCCCGACGCGGTTGAATTACGCCCGCGTCGTGCCCATGGTGGATTTCACCGCCCGATCACTGGGCAGACGGATTGGTTGACCGGGATTTTCCATGACACAGAATGACGAACCGCGCGACGAAGCGGTTGAGAAGGAGCTTGCAGGCGTGCCCGAGGAATTTCTGGACGACAGCAAGGACGGGGCGGAACAGGACGGCGCGCCCGACGCGCTGGCGGCCCTGCGCGAAGAAACCGAAAAGCTGCGGCAGGACGTGCTCTATGCCCGCGCGGAAACGCAGAATGTGCGCCGCCGGCTGGAAAAGGACATCACCGATGCCCGCACCTATGCCGCGACGGGCTTCGCGCGCGACATACTGTCGGTCGCGGACAATCTGGCCCGCGCGGTGGACGCGGTGCCGGCCGAACTGCGCGAGGATGAGCGGCTGAAAAGCCTGTTGACCGGGATCGAGGCGACGCGGCGGGAACTGGACAAGGTATTCGGCCAGCACGGCATTTCGCGCATCGCGGCGGTGGGTCTGCCGCTCGATCCCAATCAGCATCAGGCCATGATGGAAGTGCCGACGGACGATGCGGAACCCGGCACCATCGTGCAGGAAATGCAGGCCGGATACATGATCCGCGATCGCCTGCTGCGGCCGGCGATGGTCGGCGTCGCGCGCAAGCCCTGACGGGCGAGGTTCGCTCCTCCCGCTTGCACTGGCTTGGGGAGGGGCGGCCCCCGATAGCTGAAAGCGTCAGCTGGCGAGCAATTGCTCGATCTCTTCGGTCGACCGCAGGTCCGCGAAGACGAGGTTGAGGCTGGCCAGCGCGGCCGCATGGGCGTCATCATCCGGGGCGGCGTTGGCATCTGCCGCCATGATGACCCGGTAATCGAGCTGCATGGCATCGCGCGCGGTGCTTTCGCAGCAGATATTGGTCAGCGTTCCGGTGATGATCAGCGTGTCGATGCCGTCCGCTTGCAGGATGGCGTGGAGATCGCTGGTCCCGGGCGTGAAGGCGCTGAAGCGCGCCTTGTCCACGATGCGGTCGCCATCTTCCACCACCAGTTCGGGCCAGAGCTGCCAGTGATGGGCGCCCACGGCGAAAGCGCCGCGATGGACATCCGCCCCGCCGCCCAGCCGCGCCATCATCACCGACCAGCTTTGCCCGATATCTTCGGGGGTGGTGTATCGGACGAAATAATTGCGCCCGCCGGCCCGGCGCATGGCGGCAGAGATGCGATTGATGTTCTCGACGATGTCGCGCGCGGCCGGGACTTCCACCGGCGCGCCTTCTTCCATGAAGCCGTTCTGCATATCGATGACGACATGGGCCGTGCGAGCGGGGTCTAGCGTGGCGAAGGCATGGCGCATCCCGCCGCGCGCGGGGGCGAACCGGTCCACGATGGCATTATGATCGACGGCATGAGGCATAATTCTCTCCCAGGACGACCCGAGGATGCTGGATCGGATGACAGGCCGCAAGTCCCGCCGCGAAGGGGTGGGTCAGCGCATCCGCACGACGAAACGTGCAACCGTTTGGCCTTTGAAGTGTTGGAGGGGGGTAAGGTTCAGGAGCATTACTATGAAAAACCGACTGTTTATCGCCCCCATCATCCTCGCATCCGCGCTGACGCTGGGCGCTTGCTCGTCCAACTATGCGGGCGAAGGCGCGCTGGCCGGTGCAGCGGTTGGTGCTGGCGTGGGCGCGATTACTGGCGGCGATGTGGGCACGGGCGCCGCGGTTGGCGCTGCTGCCGGCGCGGCCGGTGGCTATCTCGTGAAGAAGGATGGCAAGTGCTATCAGCGCGACCGCAATGGCCGCGAATATGAAGTGCGCTGCCGCGACTGATCCTGGCGGCCCTGCCTCCGCGACATGATCGGAGGCCCTTTGGGAATCGCATTGAAGGCGGGCGTGCCATGCACGTCCGCCTTTTGATGTTGTTTCATGAAAGCTGCTAGATTGTCTGGCACCACAGGCGCTGCCTTGAAACATTTCCCCTTCAGCCGGCGCCGGGAAATCTCACCAGATTGTCATACACCCGCGCATCACCCACGCCGGGGACAATCGCGCCCTTGCGTAGCAGGAAGGCATGGCGGACAATTTCCGCTTGCTGCTCGATGCCGTAGCTTTCCAGCTTCCACCCCGGCCTGATGCTGTAATCATACCGGCACCAGGGGTGGCGATGCAGCAGCAGATACCAGTCCCCTCGCGACTGGGTCTGCCACACATGCGTCATCTCATGGATGAACAGCCCCTGCTTATAGGCAGGAACAGTCGAAAAATCCTCGTAATAGGATTCGCCCAGCGGGTGGAAATGAAGGTGTCCGCGCGGGGCCATTGTGACCTTGCGGGGCTGGAACGGGAAGAACTTGCGCCGCCGGATCGTGACCCGCGCGTAGTCTATCGCATTGCCGAAGACGGTGCGGGCGAGGGCGATCTCCCCTTCGCTCAGCGGCCGTTCGCCGCCGACCGGACAGACCGCCCCTTCGCTCAGCGGTCGTCGCCTGCCGCGCGCACTTCGGCCGGGAAGGACAGCTTGTCCCCGCCCGCGAAAGTCAGCGTGACTTCAGCCGTGCCGCCCGCAACCACCGCGTCGGCAAGATTGTTGGCCATGACATGCAGGCCCGCCGGTTCGAACTTCAGCACCTTGCCGGCCGGGACGCCGATCTGCATCACCTCGTTCATATTCGGCTGGTTGTTCCAGGTGCTCATCTCGTGGATCATCGCGCTTTCGGCCCCTTGCACGGATGCGGCGCGCAAGGTGACATCCCGGGCGCCGGCATTGTCGAGATCGAAATAGACCGCTGCCGGATTGCCGGCGACAGGGGGCAGGAGCAGGCGAGCGTTCGACACGCTGAGGCCTTCGGGCGCCGCCGGATCCCCAGAGGTCGCTTCTTCGGCCGGGCTGCAAGCCACAGGGCCCATGGCGGCAAGTGCCAGGGCGAATGCGGGCCAAATGCTTCTTTTCATATCGAACCTCCCCCTTGTGGATGCACCGATTTCTAGCGGCCGGTCTCTCTTGTGCCAAGCGCAAGCCGACCTATATCGCCCGCGTAATCGAGCCGCCAAGCGATCCTGCCATGAAGGGGGATCAAATGCGTGGCGTCAGCAATGAAAGGGATGTGGGGAAAACCATGGCCAAAGTTATCGGTATCGACCTGGGAACGACCAACAGCTGCGTGTCGGTGATGGACGGGGGCAAGCCCAAGGTCATTGAAAATTCCGAAGGTGCGCGCACGACGCCGTCGATCGTCGCCTTCACCAAGGATAAGGAACGCCTGATCGGCCAGCCGGCCAAGCGTCAGGCCGTGACCAATCCGGACAATACGCTTTTCGCGATCAAGCGCCTGATCGGGCGCCGTTTCGACGATCCCCTGACCAAGAAGGACATGGAGCTGGTCCCCTATGACATCGTCAAGGGGAAGAACGGCGATGCCTGGGTCGAGGCGGGCGGCGAGGATTATTCCCCCAGCCAGGTGTCGGCCTTCATCCTTCAGAAGATGAAGGAAACGGCCGAAAGCTATCTGGGCGAAACGGTCACGCAGGCAGTCATCACCGTGCCGGCCTATTTCAACGACGCGCAGCGCCAGGCGACCAAGGACGCCGGTCAGATCGCCGGGCTTGAAGTGCTGCGCATCATCAACGAACCGACGGCGGCCGCGCTGGCCTATGGTCTGGACAAGGACGATGGCAAGACCATCGCCGTCTATGACCTTGGCGGCGGCACCTTCGATATTTCTGTGCTGGAAATCGGCGACGGCGTGTTCGAGGTGAAGTCCACCAACGGCGACACCTTCCTGGGCGGCGAGGATTTCGACGGCGTGATCGTCGAATATCTGGCCGACGAGTTCAAGAAGAAGGAGAACATGGATCTCCGGACGGACAAGCTCGCCCTCCAGCGGCTGAAGGAAGCCGCCGAAAAAGCGAAGATCGAGCTGTCCAGCTCTGCCCAGACGGAAATCAACCTGCCCTTCATCACCGCGCGCATGGAAGGCGGCGCGACGACCCCGCTGCATCTGGTGGAGACGTTGACCCGCTCCAAGCTGGAACAGTTGGTCGACAAGCTGATCCAGCGCACGCTGGAACCGTGCAAGAAGGCGCTGGCCGATGCCGGTCTCGACAAGGGCGGTATCGACGAAGTGGTGCTGGTGGGCGGCATGACCCGCATGCCCAAGGTTCGCGAAGTGGTTGAACAGTTCTTCGGGAAGAAGCCGCATACCGGCGTGAACCCGGATGAAGTGGTCGCCATGGGCGCCGCCATCCAGGCGGGCGTGTTGCAGGGCGACGTCAAGGACGTGCTGCTGCTGGACGTGACCCCGCTGTCGCTCGGCATCGAGACGCTGGGCGGCGTGTTCACCCGCATGATCGACCGCAACACCACGATCCCGACCAAGAAGTCGCAGGTCTATTCCACTGCTGAAGACAATCAGCAGGCGGTGACGATCCGCGTGTTCCAGGGCGAACGGGAAATGGCGGCGGACAACAAGCTGCTGGGCCAGTTCGACCTGGTCGGCATTCCCTCCGCACCGCGCGGCGTGCCGCAGATCGAGGTGACGTTCGACATCGACGCCAACGGCATCGTCAACGTGTCGGCCAAGGACAAGGGCACCGGCAAGGAACAGCAGATCCGCATCCAGGCGTCGGGTGGTCTGTCCGACAGCGATATCGACCAGATGGTGCGTGACGCGGAAAAATTCGCCGAGGAAGACAAGAAGCGCCGTGAAGGTGCCGAGGCGAAGAACAATGCTGACAGCTTGGTCCACGCGACCGAGAAGCAGCTTGAAGACAATGGCGACAAGATCGACGCCGGTTTGAAGGGCGAGATCGAGGCGGCCATCGCCGAAGCGAAGACTGCCATCGAAGGCGGCGACGTGGAAGCGATCAAGGCGAAGTCTCAAGCTCTCACGGATCTGGCCATGAAGATGGGCCAGCAGATCTACGAGAAGGAACAGGCAAACGCCTCTTCCGCCAGCGATGGCGCGGCGGCAGGTTCGGAAGCCGGCGGTGAAGACGTGGTCGATGCGGAATTCTCCGAAGTCGACGACGAGAAGAAGGGCTGATCCAGCCCAGGACGGCCATTTCCCCCATCGGCGCAAACAGCGCCGATGGGGGATAGGCTGGGGGATGGGGCCATTCTCGCTATGGACATAGATTACTACGAACTGCTGGAAGTCAGCCGCGATGCCGACGACCGGACCATCAAGTCGGCCTATCGCAAGCTGGCGATGAAGTTCCATCCGGATCGCAACCAGGGTTGCACCGACAGCGAAACCCGCTTCAAGGCGATCAGCGTCGCCTATGATTGCCTGAAAGATCCGCAAAAGCGCGCCGCTTATGACCGGTATGGCCACGCGGCCTACACCCAGGGCATGGGCGGGCAGCGGCAGCAGCAGGCAGATTTCGGCGACATCGGCGATATTTTCGAAACCATCTTCGGCAGTGCCTTCGGCGGCGCCGGACAGCGCGCCCGCCCACGGCGAGGCGCCGACCTGCGCTATGACATGCAGATCGGCCTGGAAGATGCCTTCCACGGCAAGAACACCGAGATCGAGGTGGAGATTTCCACCACCTGCGACAGCTGCAACGGCACTGGTGCGGAGCCGGGCACCCCCCGCCGCGGCTGCGACCTGTGCCACGGCCATGGCAAGGTGCGCGCCCAGCAGGGCCTGTTCGTGATCGAGCGGCCATGCCCGAAATGCCACGGGCGCGGCGAGATTATTGAGAATCCGTGCCGCGATTGCCGCGGCGAAGGGCGGATCGACAAGGTTCAGAACCTCAAGGTCGACATACCTCCCGGCGTCGACACCGGCACCCGCATACGCCTCGCCGGCAAGGGAGAGGCAGGCCCGTTGGGCGCGCCGCCGGGAGATCTCTACATCTTCGTCCAGATCAAGCCGCATCCGGTTTTCGAACGTGAAGGCACGGCCCTGTTCACCCGCGTCCCCGTCAGCTTCACCACGGCGGCACTGGGCGGCACGATCAACATCCCCGGGCTGGATGGTGAATCCAATGCCATCGACATTCCAGCCGGCATCCAGTCCGGCCGCCAGCTTCGCAAGCGCGGCGCCGGCATGCCGGTGCTGCAAGGGCGCGGCCGCGGCGATCTCGTGGTGGAAATCGCGGTGGAAACGCCCACCAGGCTTTCCGCCCGGCAGAAGGAATTGCTGCGCGAGTTCAAGGAAACTGAAACGGGCGAAGAATGCCCCGAAAGTCGCGGTTTCTTCGAACGGCTGAAGGATGTGCTTTCGGGCTGATCGCGTTCGGAGCAACAGGCTTGCAGCGCGGTTGCAAGCCTGTTGCGTTCCCTTTACGTTCTTGGTAGGCGACGGATATGGCCAAGCCCAAACGCCGCTATGTATGCAGTGCCTGCGGCGGCGTTTCCAGCCGCTGGCAGGGGCAATGCGCCGACTGCGCCGAATGGAACACGCTGGTGGAAGACGTGCCGGAAACGCGCTTCTCCTCCCGGCACGACCTGTCCGCCGGCGGCCGCACGATCGCTTTCGAAAGTCTCGCCCAGAAGACGGAACCGCTGCGCCGCATCGGCACCGGCCTGGCGGAATTCGACCGGGCGCTGGGCGGCGGCCTCGTGCCCGGCAGCGCGATCCTGATGGGTGGTGAACCCGGCATCGGCAAATCCACCCTGTTGCTGCAAGCGGCGGCAGCCATAGCGAAGACCGGCGCCGACACTGTCTATGTGAGCGGGGAGGAAGCGACCGGGCAGGTCCGCATGCGCGCCGCGCGATTGGGGCTGGCGGATGCTCCGCTGCGCCTTGCCGCCGCCACCTCGGTCCGCGACATATTGACCACATTGGCGGAGGGGCCGCCGCCTGCTCTGCTCGTGATCGATTCCATCCAGACGATGTATTCCGACGTCATTGAAGGCGCGCCAGGCACGGTCAGCCAGGTGCGCGCGGCCGCGTTCGAACTGATCCGCTATGCCAAGGAAACTGGCACCGCGCTGGTGCTTGTCGGCCATGTCACCAAGGATGGCTCCATCGCCGGGCCGCGGGTGCTGGAACATATGGTCGACGTGGTGATGAGCTTTGAGGGGGAGCGCAGCCACCAGTACCGCATCCTGCGCTCGCTCAAGAACCGGCATGGCGCGGTGGACGAAATCGGCGTCTTCGCGATGGAGGGGCAGGGGCTGAGCGAGGTGGGCAATCCATCCATGCTGTTCCTGTCCGGCCGGGACGATCCCATTGCGGGCAGCGCCGTCTTCCCCGCGCTGGAAGGCACGCGGCCGGTGCTGGTGGAAATCCAGGCGCTGATCGTGCGGTTGCAATCGGGCGCCACGCCGCGCCGCGCTGTGGTCGGATGGGACGGCGGGCGAATGGCCATGCTGCTGGCGGTGCTGGAGGCGCGCTGCGGGCTGAACTTCTCCTCGGCCGAGGTCTATCTCAACGTGGCGGGCGGCTATCGCCTCACCGATCCGGCAGCCGATCTCGCGGTAGCGGCGGCGCTGGTTTCCGCCCTGGCGGACCGCCCCCTGCCGCAAGGCGCGGTGTGGTTCGGGGAAGTCTCGCTGGCAGGGGAGGTGCGGCCGGTCGCCCACGCCGGCCTGCGCCTGCGCGAATCGGCGAAACTTGGCTTCGGCGCCGGGCACGGCCCGGACGATGGCGGCAAGGGCGCCGCCGGGATTCGCTACACGGCCATGGGCGCGCTCCCCAAGCTCGTTGACCGCATCATGGCCGGCGCATAGATCGGGGATCGTCATGACGGGCTTCGATATCGCTGTTCTGCTGGTTGTCGGTGTCGCCGCGATTGGTGGCTTCCTGCGCGGTTTCGTGCAGGAAATCCTCTCGCTCGCCGCCTGGCTTGTCGCCATCGTCGCGATCCGGTTCCTCCACACCGATCTGACGGCGTGGCTGTATGAATATATCGGCAGCGGCTCCGGCGCGGCGGTGCTGGCTTTCGCCATCCTGCTGATTATTCCTTACGCGGGTATCAAGCTGGTGGCAGGCTGGGCCGGAAAGACATCGCGCAAATCCGTCCTCGGACCGATCGACAGGGTTCTGGGCTTCGGCTTCGGGGCCTTGAAGGGCGTAATCATCATCGTGTTCGCCTTTTCCCTGCTGGTGCTGGGTTACGACACGATCTGGGGCCCCGCCGGGCGGCCTGACTGGATGACGACGTCGCGGACCTATCCCTTCGTCAACGCCTGCGCCGACGAACTGGTGCAACTGATCGCCGAACGCCGGGAGGCTCTGGCGAACGTAAGCGACGGGGTGTGAGCGCCGCCCGGCTCTATACGCCCGAAGTGCTGGGGCTGGCGGTCGATCTCGCGCGCTGGCCGATGCGAGAGGACCTTCCGCTGGCAGGGGATGCGCGGTCCGCAACTTGCGGCAGCACCCTGGCGATGCAACTCGGCCTCGATGATGCCGGCCGCATCGATGCACTGGGAATGCAGGTTCGCGCCTGCGCCATCGGACAGGCAGCCGCAGCGATCTTCGCGCGATCCGCCGCCGGGCATGACGCGCAATCGCTGGGCATGGCGCTGGAGGAGATGGAGCGTTGGGTTGCCGATGGCGGCGATCTGCCCGCCTGGCCGGGCCTTGCCACCATTGCCGCCGCGCGCGAATATCCCGGCCGGCACGGCGCGATCCTGCTGCCATGGAAGGCCGCGATGGCAGCCCTTTCCAGCGCCTCCGTGGCGCGCTAATCCGCCGCTCCAACACGGTAGAGGCGGGGAAGGGCAGTCATGGCGAGCATTGCGGAATCCGCCGCCCATCGGCCGGACAAGAAGGAAATTCGCCTCGTCATCGCGGCGTCTTCTGCCGGCACCGCGTTCGAATGGTACGATTTCTTCATCTATGGGACGCTTGCGGCGCTGATCGGGGAAACCTTTTTCCCGGCCGATAACGCGACCCTGTCGCTGCTGCTGGTTTGGGCGGGTTTCGCAGTGGGGTTCGGCTTCCGGCCGCTAGGGGCCATACTGTTCGGATATCTGGGGGACAGGCTGGGCCGCAAATACACGTTCCTCGTCACGGTCACGCTGATGGGCGTCGCGACGGCGGGCGTGGGGCTGGTGCCCAGTGCGGAAAGCATCGGCATGGCCGCGCCGATCATCGTGCTGCTGCTGCGCATCCTGCAGGGGCTGGCGTTGGGCGGTGAGTATGGCGGCGCCGCGATCTATGTGGCCGAACACGCGCCGACACATCGCCGCGGTTTCTACACCAGCTTCATCCAGGGCGCTGTGGTCGGCGGTTTCGTGCTGAGCCTGATCGTGGTGCTGGCCTGCCGTTTCCTGATCCCGCCGGCGGAGTTCGCCGCCTGGGGCTGGCGCGTGCCGTTCCTGCTCTCCATCCTGCTGCTGGGAATATCGCTGTGGATGCGGCTGAAGTTGAATGAAAGCCCCGTCTTCCGCGCCATGAAAAGCGCGGGGAAGATGTCCACCAATCCCTTCGTGGAAAGCTTCACCTATCCCGGGAACAGGAAGCGCATCTTCGTCGCGCTGATGGGCGTGGCATGCGGGCTGACCATCGTGTTCTACACCGCCGTCTTTTCCAGCCTGAGCTTCCTCAAGGGTCCGATGCGGGTGGACGATACGGTGGCGGAACTGCTGGTGGCATTATCCGCCATGGTGGGGTTGGGGTTTTTCGTATGGTTCGGCAGCCTGTCCGACCGGATCGGCCGCAAGAAGCCGATCGTATGGGGCTATATCGCATCGCTGGTGCTGCTGTTCCCCTGTTTCTGGCTGATGGCAGAGCTCGCCAATCCGCCGCTGACGGAAGCATCGCGCGCCGCGCCGGTGACGATTTCGGGGCCGGAATGCAGCTATGAGCCATTCGCCAGCCGCCAGGCCACGGCTTGCGGGCAATTGATGGAAGATGTTGCCGCGATTGGCATCCCTTACGATGTGGCCAAGGCTGCGGAAACCGGACTATCGGTCGGGGGCGCATGGCATTCGGCGGCCGATCTTGCGATGCAGGATGCCGCGGCGCGGCGCGGCGCCATCACCGCATGGCTAGAACACGGCGGATATGATTTTGCCGATCAGACCCCGCGGCTGTTGAACATTGCCGGGCTGGCGGCATTGCTGATCGTGCTGGCGGGCCTGTCCGGGGCGACATTCGGCCCGGTCGCGGCCCTGTTGTCGGAAATGTTTCCACCGCAGATCCGTTACAGTTCCATGTCGATCCCCTATCACATCGGCACGGGCTATTTCGGCGGTTTCCTGCCGCTGATCGCCGGATATATCGTGGCGCGGACGGGCGATATCTTCGCGGGCCTGTGGTACACCTGGATATTGTTGGTGGTGGCGCTTGTCGTTGCATGGTGGGGGCTGCCATCCGGCCCGCCACGGGATTTTGCCGACGATGTCGCCTGAACCTTCGCCCACCCTTCGGCTGCGGCTCGATCGGGATGCGCTTGCCAGCAACTGGCGCGCGCTGGACAAGATGTCCGGTGCGGCGGAGGCCGGGGCGGCGGTCAAGGCAGATGCCTATGGGCTGGGCGCGGAGCTGGTCGTGCCGACACTTCGCGAAGCGGGTGCCGGGCAGTTTTTCGTCGCCCATTGGGGGGAGGTTCCGGCCGTCCTGCGCCATGCCCCCGCTGCGGAAATCTCTGTTCTGCACGGCCCTCTCGATGCGGGGCAGGCGCAATATGCCCGTGCCGTGGGCGTGCGCCCCGTCATCAACACGCCGCGGCAGGCCACCTTGTGGCGGGATGCAGGTGGCGGTCCTTGCGATCTGATGGTGGATACGGGCATGAACCGCCTTGGCGTCCCACCCGCCCTGCTGGGCGATCCTGCCATCACGGCGCTGGAAGTCGACACGCTGCTGTCGCATCTCGCCTCCGCCGATGAAGATACTGGGCAAAGCGCGGGTCAGCTCGCGCTGTTCCGCCAGATCGTGCAGGCCGTGCCTGCGCGTCGCCGCAGCCTTGCCAATAGTGCTGGCATCGGATTGGGGCCCAATTATGCGTATGACCTGACCCGGCCCGGGCTTGCGCTATATGGCGGTGTTCCTCGTCCCGAGATGGCCGGCGCTCTCTCGCAGGTCGCCTATCCGCAGGCGGCGGTGCTGCAAATCCGCGAATTGGCGGCAGGCGATCCCGTTGGCTATAATGCAATCTACCGCGCGCCACGGCCGATGCGCGCCGCAACACTTTCGCTGGGCTATGCGGATGGCTTCCTTCGCTGCTGGCCGGGTGGGAGCGTACTACGGCATGGGGATGCGGAATTGCCGCTGATCGGACGGGTGTCGATGGACATGGTGATCGTCGATTGTTCCGCCGCCCCGCAGCTGACCGAAGGCGATTGGGTAGACATCCCCTATCATCTGCCGGACGCGGCAAACCATTCCGGCCTTTCGCAATACGAGCTGTTGACGCTGCTGGGGCAGCGGTATCGTCGGTGTGCGGGGTAAGTGAATGTTGCACCGCACATAGTGCGGGTGCTAAATGAACTGCGAAACAGCAGGAGCCTTACCGATGGCCGCGGATCGCGACGGGGCTGATGAACCCATCATCATCAAGAAATACGCCAATCGGCGGCTCTATAATACACGTTCGTCCAGCTATATTACGCTCGACGATCTGTCGCGCATGACGCGCGACGGGGTCGATTTCCAGGTGCTGGATGCCAAGACCGGCAACGACATCACCCATGCCATCCTGACGCAGATCATCATGGAGGAGGAGGCGAGCGGGGAACAGATGCTGCCCGTCAGTTTCCTGCGCCAGCTGATCGCGATGTATGGCAATTCGATGCAGGCGCTGATGCCGCATTATCTGGAAGCGACGATGGACAATTTTCGCGCCAACCAGATGAAGTTGCAGGAAACCTTTACCAGCAGCCTTGGTCCTGACGCCTTCACCAAGATGGCCGAGAACAACATGGCGATGTTCCAGGCGGCGGCGCGGGCGTTCATGCCCGGCGTCAAGACGGATGCGCCTGCGAAGCCCGCATCGGGTGATGATCTGGCTGCACTGCGCGAACAGATGGCAGCTATGCAGAAGAGGCTGGACGAACTCGGCAAATAGCCGCGTTCGTCGCACCAGCGGCGGGCGGATCGGGGGCGCGGGCCGGGTTGTCGCCGTAGCTTCCGCAGGGCGATTTCGCACATCGTGTCTCGACTTCGCGCCCGGCGAGCGGCTAGGGCGCGGCAAAATCACTCATGCCAGGTAAGCCCATGTCCGCCATTCGCCATGCCCTCTCCGTCAAGCGCGCCGACGATTTCGCGCAGTGGTATCAGGAAGTCGTCTCCGCCGCCGACATGGCCGAAGAATCCGGCGTGCGTGGCTGCATGGTCATCAAGCCCTGGGGCTATGGTATCTGGGAACGACTGCAGCGCCTGCTAGACGCGCGCATCAAGGCTGCGGGCGTGCAGAACTGCTATTTCCCGCTTTTCATCCCGCTCGGCAATTTTGAACGCGAGGCCGCGCATGTCGAAGGCTTTGCCAAGGAAATGGCTGTTGTCACCCATCACCGCCTGATCGCGGACGGGAAGGGCGGATTGATGCCCGATCCCGAGGCGAAGCTGGAAGAACCGCTGGTGGTGCGCCCGACATCGGAAACGATCATCGGCGACGCGATGAGCCGCTGGGTGCAGAGCTGGCGCGACCTGCCGCTGCTGCTGAACCAGTGGGCCAATGTCGTGCGCTGGGAAATGCGCACCCGCATGTTCCTGCGCACCAGCGAGTTCCTGTGGCAGGAAGGGCATACCGCCCACGCTTCGGCAGAGGATGCCCGCGCCGAAACGATGCGCGCGCTGGAAATGTACCGCGCCTTTGCGGAAGATGAGCTGGCCCTGCCGGTCATCGCCGGTCAGAAGCCGGAGAATGAGCGCTTCCCCGGCGCGGTCGAAACCTGGTCGATCGAAGCGATGATGCAGGACGGCAAGGCGCTCCAGGCGGGCACTTCGCATTATCTCGGCACCAGCTTTGCCGATGCCGCCAATATCCGCTTCCAGAATCGCGAAGGGCGCGAGGAACTGGCGCACACGACCAGTTGGGGCGTGTCGACCCGCATGGTGGGCGGCATCATCATGACCCATGGCGATGATGACGGGCTGCGCGTGCCGCCCGCCGTCGCGCCGCAGCAGGTGGTGATCCTGCCCATGCTGCGAGAGAATGACGGCGATGCCGCGCTGCTCGAATATTGCGAGGGCCTGCGCGCCGCCATCGCGGCGAAGCAGGCGCTGCGCGAACCTGTCCGTGTTCTGCTGGATTCCAGGCCCGGCAAGGCTGCTGCCAAGCGGTGGGACTGGGTGCGCCGCGGGGCGCCGATCATCATCGAGATCGGGCAACGCGATATGGAAAACGGCAAGGTCAGCCTGCTGCGCCGCGACGCGCTGTGGGGCGCGGATGCCAAGCCGGCCTTCCAGTCCCCCACGCGGGAAGGTGCTGCGGAAGGCATCGGCGCGATGCTCGAGGATATTCAGGCCACCTTGCTCCGCCAGGCGCGGGAGCGGCGCGATGCCAATATCGAACGCGGCGTGATGAGCTTTGAACAACTGGCGGAATTCTTCGGCAGCGATCGCCGCTATCCGGGCTGGGCCGAGGTGCAATGGTCTCGCCCCACCGGCGCTGTGCTGGACGCGGTGGTGGAGCGGCTGAAATCGCTGAAGCTCACCTTCCGCAACGTGCCTGTGAATGCCGCGCCGGCGGATGGCGTCTGCCTGTTCACGGGCGAACCGGCGGTCGAGCGGATCTACGTCGCCCGATCCTACTGATGCCGCTCTGCCGGGGCGGCCATGACGGCCAATGCCCCGGCAGCCGGTTCCTTACTGATCGTTGGCCATTTCCGCGCGGTAGGCGTCGAGCGAGATGTCGCGGCCGAGGAAGTCCTGCACCAGTTCCGCCGCCGGGCGCGTACCGCCCGCTTCCAGAACCTTGCGGCGGTAATCGGCGGCGGTCTGCGGGTTGCGCAGCCCTTGCGCCTCAAAGCGGGTGAACAGATCGTCCGCGATCACCTTAGACCACCGATAGGTGTAATAGATCGCGGAATAGCCATCGAGATGGCCGAACGCGTCCTGCATCTCCACCCAGTCAGGCGCTGGCACCACGGCATAGGCATCGCGCCATTCACGCGCCGCCGCGCCCAGGTTGGCGGGCACGGGGTTCTGGTGGAATTGCAGCGAGATGTTGGAATATCCAAGCTGCGTCATGTCCCCCATGCCGAGGTTGAAATAACGCGCCCGGTTCATCTTCTCGACCAGTTCGCGCGGGATGGTCTGGCCGTCCTTGTTGACCGCGAAACGCGCCAGCGTGTCGTAGTCATAGACCCAGTTTTCCAGCATCTGCGACGGCGCTTCCACGAAGTCCCATTCCGTCGCCACGCCCGACTGGCCGAACCAGCGCTGCGTCCCGCCGAACATGCCGTGCAGCATATGGCCGAATTCGTGGAGGAATGTCTCCACGTCGCGATGCTCCATCAAACCGGTGCTGTGATCGCCCTTGGGCATGTTCATCACCAGCGCGCCGACTGGCGGCGCCACGCCTTCCACCCCGGGGCTGAGCGGGATCATGTTGGCGTGCGTGTATTTGCCGGGGCGCGGATGGGAATCGAAATAGAACCGCCCGATCACCTTGCCGCCATCGAGCATTTCGTAAGCTTCGACATCGGCGTTCCACACCGGCGTGTCCCACGGGCGGATTTCCACGCCGAACAGGTCCTGCGTCAATTGCAGGATGCCGTCGCGCACATTGTCATAGGCGAAATACTGCCGGGCCTGCAGCGGATCGTAATCGTAGAAGCGCTGCTGCACCTTGGGCGCCAGCCACGCCGTCTCCCAGAAATTGATCGTTTCCGCGCCGGGACGCAATTCCCGCAGCACCTGCATGTTCTTGGCATAGTCCCGCTCCGCCGCGGGGCGGGCGGCCTCGGCCATGTCGGACAGCAGCTGTTCGACCTTGGCCGGGGTGTTGACCATCTTGTCCTCGAGGATCAGCGCCGCATAATTGGGGCGGCCGAGGATTTCGGCGAGTTCCTGCCTCAGCGTGAACAAGCGGCGCAGCAGTTCGTCATTTTCGGGGTAGGCGCGGCGATTATACACTTCCGACAGGCGGCGGCGCAGCGCGTCGCTGTCCGCATATGTCATCACCGGCTGATAATCGGGCGTGTCGGTGGAAATCTCCACCATGCCGTCGGCCCCCACCGGATGCGCGGCGATGAAATCTTCCGGCAGCCCGGCCAGTTCTTCTGGCGCGGCTTTGACGACGGCGCGGCCATTGGCGATGTTGTCGGCGAAATCGGTGCCGATCTGCGCCATCTCCTCGCGCAGTTCCTGCACCCGCGCACGCTGCGCATCGTCGAGTGCAACGCCGGCCCGTTCGAAATCGCCGATCACACGCCCGAGATAATAGGTCGTGGCTTCGTCCGCGCCCGCCGCATCGACGGCGGCGATGCGATCGTAGATCGGCCGCGACAGGCTGATCTTGCTGGACAAGGCGGACAGGCGCACCTGGCAGGCGGCGCCCGCATCGCGGCGCGGCTGATCGGCCATCACCTGCTGATACAGGGTAAACTCACCCATCCCGGCGTTGATGAGCGCCAGCAGCTCGTCATAATGGGCCAGCGTTCCATCCACAGTTGCCGCGCCGGTCTCGCCCATCAATTCAGCCTGGCGGCGTTCGATTTCAGAAACATAGACATCGCATTTGGCATCGATTGTCGCCGCGTCGGGCGCATCGGCCAGGATCGGGCCGATGGTGTCGAGGATGCCGGCCGCGCTGGCGGGCATGCCGCCCAGCATGCTGGCCGCCATTAATCCGGTTGCGAGGGTCTTGTTCATGATGCCCGCCTTCTGATTGGTTGAATGTGAAACCTCCTAGGCGCGCGACAAGTGTTTTTCCATCCGAATTGCTGCGGCAGCGCCGCAAGCGAGGCGCAGGGTGCGCGGGACGGGGAACTGCGCTATGCTCCAATCAGGAGCGGGGGCAGCAGGAGATGCTCTATGTTGCAGTTCAGCAAGCTGGCCGCGCTCACACTTGTGGCGCTGGCGCCCGCCGCCGCCCAGGCCCACCATGGCTGGAGTTCCTATCAGGAGAGCGAGCCGGTCACGATTTCCGGGCCGCTCAGGGATGTCGTGTGGGGGAACCCGCATGGTTCCGCGAAGATGACGTGGCAGGACACGGAATGGGATGTCGTGCTGGCACCCGTATCGCGCATGAATGCGCGCGGGCTGGAGGAGCAGGATATCAATCGCGGGCAGCGCGTCACCCTCACCGGATATGCGCGGCGCGATGGCACGCCGGAGATGCGGATCGAACGGATCGTCGTGGGCGGCAAGACGATAGAGCTGCGCTGACGGCATGGAAGCCGCCCTGCTGACGGTTGGCGGATGGCTCGACGCAGTGGGCCTGACGGGCTGGGCGCGGCGAGAAGCATGGGCCTATCCTGCGGCCAATGTGCTGCATGTGCTGGGCCTCGCGATGTTTCTGGGGCCGATCGGTATCGTCGATCTCCGTCTCGCCGGGTTGCTGCGCCGCCTGCCGCAGGCAGCGGTCAGCGATGCCCTGCTGCCCATCGCCGTGGCTGGCCTTGTCCTGCTCGCTGGATCGGGGGCGATCTTGTTCGCCGCCGATGCGGGTGCGCTGGCGGGATCGGCCATGTTCCGGGTGAAGCTGCTGGTCATCCTGCTCGCGCTCGGCAACGCCGCATTGTTCCGCTTCAGATGGCGCCGCCGACAATTGGGCGGGAGCACGGCCTTGTCGTTGCCGGGCAGGTTGATGGCGCTGCTGTCGCTGCTGCTGTGGGCCGGCGTTGCGGTGATGGGGCGGCTGATCGCCTATGCCTGATGCCGCGTGGCTTGTGGGGTCGGGCAGGAAAGCCCATAGGCCCATGGAATGAACCGCAAACCTTCCGGGCTCCCTTCGCGCGAGCAGATCCTCGAATTCGTCCAGACTTCCGACATACCGGCCGGCAAGCGGGAAATCGCGCGCCATTTCGGCTTGAAGGGGCAGGAGAAGATCGGCCTCAAGCACCTGCTGCGCGACATGGCGGAAGAAGGGCTGATCGACGGCCGCAAGAGCGCCTATCACCGAATGGGCGGCGTGCCGAAGGTCACGGTGCTGCGGGTGGTCGAGATAGAGGAGGGGGAGGCTTTCGCCATCCCGGAGACATGGCAGCCGGATGATGCCACGCCGCCGCCGCGCCTGAGGCTGGTGGAAAAGAAGAAGTCGGCCGCCCTGCGGGTCGGCGACCGGGTGCTTGCCCGCACGGAAGAAGCCGGCAATGGCTGGCGCGCCTATCCCATGAAGAAGCTGCCCGACCGGCATGAGGCGATACTGGGCGTGGTGGAACTGGACGGCGCAGGCAAGCCCTGGCTGGCGCCGGTGGACAAGCGCATCCGCAATTCATCCCCCATCGCCGATCTGGGTGAGGCGGAAAAAGGGCAATTGGTGCTGGCGGAAGCTGCGGGCCGAACCGCGCGGGCCGGGGTCAAGGTCGTGGAGGTGCTGGGCGATCCGCTGGCGCCGCGATCCTACAGCCTGATCGCGATCCACAAATACGGCATACCCTATCTTTTTCCGGAAGAAACGCTGGCCGAGGCGGAACTGGCGGCGAAGCTGCCGGTCGATGCCGATCATCGCGAGGATCTGCGCCATCTGCCCATCGTCGCCATCGATCCCGCCGATGCGCGGGACCATGACGATGCGATCTGGGCGGAGCCGAATGGCGATGGCGGTTATCGCGCGATCGTCGCCATCGCCGATGTCAGCCATTATGTCCGGCCCCGCGGCGCGGTCGACCGGGAAGCACGCAAGCGCGGCAATTCCGTCTATTTTCCCGATCGCGTCGTGCCGATGCTGCCGGAAGTGCTCAGCGCCGATGTCTGCTCCTTGCGCGACGATGCGGATCGCGCGGCCATGGTGTGCCATCTCGACATTTCCGCGCAGGGCAAGGTCACGGCGTGGCGGTTCACGCGCGCCATCGTGCGCATCGCGGAAGTGATCGCCTATGAAGATGCGCAAGCCCGCATCGACGTCGGCAAGGCAGGGGATGGCCTCGTCAATCTGTGGGGCGCGTGGAAGCTGCTGGCATCGGCGCGCGATGCGCGCGATCCGCTGGAACTGGACCTGCCTGAACGCCGCGTGGTGCTGGACGAAAAGGGGCGGATCGCGGAGATCGCACTGCGCGAACGGCTCGATGCGCACCGCGTGGTGGAAGATTTCATGATCGCGGCCAATGTCGCGGCGGCGAAGGCGCTGGAAAGCAAGGCCGCGCCGGTCGTCTATCGCATTCACGAACCGCCCACGCGGGAAAAGCTGATCGCACTGCGCGAATATTTCGAAAGCATCGGTCGCAATCTGGCACTGGGACAAGTGATAACGCCCGGTCTTTTCAACCGGATGATCAAGGATGTTGCCGACCCGGCTGAAAAGGCGCTGGTGATGGAAGCGGTGTTGCGCAGCCAGACCCAGGCCTATTACGGGCCGCGCAACCAGGGACATTTCGGGCTGGCGCTGGGCAGCTACGCCCACTTCACCTCTCCGATCCGCCGCTATTCCGACCTGCTCGTCCACCGTGCTTTGGTGGATGCGTTCGGGCTTGAGCAGCCGAAGCCCAAGGGCAAGCTTCCGGCAACCTCTGGCCTGTCCGAAACGGACCGCGCCGATCTGTCGCGGGTGACCGATGCGATCAGCGTCACGGAACGCCGGGCGATGGAGGCGGAACGCGATACGATCGACCGTTACGTCGCCGCATGGCTGTCCGCGCGTGTGGGGGAAATCTTTCCAACCCGGATCACCGGGGTGCAGAAATTCGGCTTCTTCGCAACCATTGTCGGCCTGGGGGGCGACGGGCTGGTGCCGGTGTCGGCGCTGGGCCGGGAGTTCTTCCGCCATGATGAGGCAGCGCATACGCTGGTCGGGGAGGATAGCGGCACTCGTTACGCCGTGGGCGACATGCTGGACCTGAAGCTGGCGGAAGCCAATCCGCTGACAGGCGCCCTGAAGTTCGAACCTGTGGAATCGGACGGGTCCGCCATCGAACCGCGCGGCTCTCGCCCCGCGCCGAAGCGCAAGGGTAAATACATCACCGGCAAGCGGGGGCGGCCGGGCAATATCCGCCATCAGGGCCGCAAACGCTGACGCTGGATTAAGCTAGCTCAGGCGATCGATCGATTCGTCGTCGAGGCCGCCGGGCACGATGAACAGTGGGCAGGGCAGGGATCCGGCCGCATTGGCGAAATGCGTGACCAGTGGCCCCGGCCCGCCTTCCGCCGCGGCGGCCAGAACCAGCGCCGCCACTTCGGGATGTTCGTCCAGATATTCCTTGATGACCGCTTTGCCATCGCCAACCCGCACGGTGATCTGCGGGGCCTGCGCCCCTTCGCTCATCAGTTCGCCGGCCGCGCTGTTGGCCAGCACTTCCGCCCGGTCGCGCGCTTCTTCCTCGATCGTGGCCTGCACCCCGCCGAAGGCATTGAACGCCTGTCGCGGCACGACGGCGAGCAAATGCACGCTGCCGGCCGTCTTGGCAGCGCGGCGGGCGGCAAAGCGCAGCGCGGAATGCACTTCCTCCGTCTCGTCGATGATGACCAGATAGACACGCATTGCGGCATTCCCCCTTGCGCGGGGTATCACGGCAATCGCGCGCCAACGCAATAGCGGAGCAAGAGTGATGCAATGCCGTTGCAATGGCCTTGCTCACGGGCCGTAAATTGGCCAGAGACGAGCGAAAGAGCGCCCAATTAAGGAACACGCGACCCGCTATGCCCATAGCCATCAAGATGCCCGCCCTATCCCCCACCATGGAAGAAGGCACGCTGGCCCGCTGGCTGGTGAAGGTTGGCGACAAGGTTTCCGCCGGTGACATCATGGCGGAGATCGAAACCGACAAGGCGACCATGGAATTCGAGGCGGTGGACGAGGGCATCATTGCCCACATCGCGGTTGAAGAAGGCGCGGAAGGCGTGAAGGTCGGCACCGTGATCGCGACCCTGGCCGAAGAAGGCGAGGATCCGGCGAGCGTGCAGCCTGCCGGCGGCGATTCCGCCCCCGCTCCGGAAACCAAGACAGAAGCACCTGCGGAAGCGAAGCAAGAGGCTCAGCCAGCTCCAGCACCGGCGCCCGCCGCCAAGGCCGCACCTGCTGCTGCGCAGGGCGGTGATCGCATCGTTGCTTCCCCGCTGGCGAAGCGGATCGCGGCGGACAAGGGCGTCGATCTCGCATCGGTGAAGGGCAGCGGCCCGAATGGCCGCATCGTTAAGGCCGATGTGGAAAATGCGCAGCCCGGCGCAGCGCCTCAGGCCGCACAAGCTGCTCCTGCACAGACCGCGGCAAAATCCGCGGCAGCAGCGCCCGCAGCACAGGCCCAGGATTTCGGCATCCCGCACGAGGAAGAAAAGCTGTCCTCCATGCGCAAGACGATCGCCCGCCGCCTGTCCGAATCGAAGCAGCAGGTGCCGCACATCTATCTGACGGTCGATATCCGCCTGGATGCGCTGCTGAAGCTGCGCGGCGAATTGAACGCCGCGCTGGAACCGCAGGGCGTGAAACTGTCGGTCAACGACCTGCTGATCAAGGCGCTCGCCAAGGCCCTGGTCGCGGTGCCGAGCTGCAACGTGCAGTTCGCCGGCGACAAGCTCCTCAAGTTCACCCGCGCCGATGTGTCCGTCGCTGTGTCCATCCCGTCTGGCCTGATCACGCCGATCATCAAGGATGCGGGCGCCAAGGCGGTGAGCGCGATCTCTACGGAGATGAAGGATCTGGCCAGCCGTGCGCGCGAAGGGAAACTGGCGCCGGAAGAATATCAGGGCGGCACGGCCAGCCTGTCCAACATGGGCATGTATGGCATCAAGCAGTTCGAGGCGATCATCAATCCCCCGCAGGCCATGATCATGGCGATCGGTGCGGGCGAGAAGCGCCCTTACATCGTGGACGATGCGCTGGCCGTCGCCACTGTGATGAGCGCCACGGGCAGCTTCGATCACCGCGCCATCGACGGGGCGGACGGCGCCGCGCTGATGAAGGCTTTCAAGGAACTGTGCGAGGCTCCGCTCGGGCTGGTTGCCTGAGGTGAAGGCTCGCCTCGCCACGGCGTTATGGCTGACCGGTTGCGCGTTTGGCGCAGCGGCGGCCAGCGCCGCGGCAGGGGATAATGGCCGCCCTCCCAGAATCGGCCTTGATGGCCCGACGATGGATGCGTGCGGCGGTATCGGCAGGGTCTCGTCATTCGATCCGGGCAGCGATGGCAGCCTGCCCGTGCGCGAGACCCCGTCCCCGCGCGGGCGACAGGCAGGGCTGCTGGCGCCGGGCACGCTGGTTTGGCTGTGCGATGTGGAAGGGGATTTTCAGGGCATCGTCTATGCTGAGGAAACGTATCAGGATCTCGGCGATTGCCGGGTCAGTCGCCCCATCGCGCAGCCGGAACCCTATGACGGCCCCTGTGCGAGCGGTTGGGTGCTGGCCAAGCGGCTGCAGTTGGTGACGGAATGATGGCCAGGAAACAAAGCCCCGGTCTCGATCCGGCCATGCGGGTGGTCGCCATGCCGGCCGATGCCAACGCCTATGGCGATATATTCGGCGGCTGGCTGCTCAGCCTGATGGACAACGCGGCCGGACTTACCGCCGCGCGCCGGGCGCGGGGCAGGGCGGTGACGGTGGCGATGGATGGGATGCAGTTCCATCATCCGGTGAAGATCGGGGACGAGGTTTCGGTCTATACCGAAATCGAACGTGTCGGCCGCACCAGCATCACCATCGCGGTGGAAGCATGGCGGCGGGACCGCCATGTGGAAGAGGAAATCAAGGTGACGGAGGCGAAGTTCATCTTCGTCGCCATCGATGACGAGCGCAATCCGCGGCCCGTCGACAGTTGATCATGCAGGGGTCTGCCCGGGCTCGGCCACGGGGCGGATCAGGCATCAGGGAGCATAGAATGTCCAATCAGTATGACGTGATCGTTCTCGGTTCCGGACCCGGCGGCTATGTCGCGGCGATCCGCTCCGCCCAATTGGGGCTGAAGACCGCGATTGTCGAACGCGAATTGCTGGGCGGCATCTGCCTCAATTGGGGCTGCATTCCCACCAAGGCGCTGCTGCGCAGTGCCGAGATCTTCCACTACATGCAGCACGCCAAGGATTACGGCCTGATTGCCAAGGGGATCGAGGCCGATCTGGAGGCAGTGGTAAAACGCAGCCGGGGCGTGGCCAAGCAGCTCAATCAGGGCGTCACGCACCTGATGAAGAAGAACAAAATCACCGTGCATATGGGCACGGGAACGCTGAAATCCGCAACCTCGCTGGAGGTGAAGGGCGAAAAGGGCACCGAGACCCTCACCGCCAGGCACATCATCGTCGCCACTGGCGCGCGGGCTCGCGACCTGCCTTTCGCACCTGCTGACGGCAAGCGCGTGTGGACCTATCGCCACGCCATGACGCCGAGCGAGATGCCGAGGAAGCTGCTGGTGATCGGCTCTGGTGCGATCGGCATCGAATTTGCCAGCTTCTACAACGATATGGGCGTCGATGTGACGGTTGTGGAGATGCTGGACCGCATCGTGCCGGCGGAAGATGCCGATGTTTCGGCCTTCATGGAAAAGTCGCTGACGAAGCAGGGAATGGCGATCCGCACCGGCGCCGCGCTGGAGGAACTGAAAGTTTCCGACAAGGGCGTTTCCGCCAGGATCAAAGGCAAGGACGGCAAGGTCGAGAGCGCCGAGTTCAGCCATGTGATCGTTGCGATCGGGATCGTTCCGAACACCGAGAATATCGGCCTGGAGAAGCTGGCGGAACTGGACCGCGGGTTCATCCAGATCGACCCGTATGGTCGTACGAAATCCAAGGGGTTGTGGGCGATTGGCGACTGCACCCCGGGGCCGTGGCTGGCGCATAAGGCCAGCCATGAGGGTGTGACGGCCGCAGAGGCGATTGCCAAGGAGCTCGGCAACAAGGACGTTCATCCCCATCCGCTGGATCGGAGCGCCATTCCCGGCTGCACCTACTGCCATCCGCAGATCGCCAGCGTTGGACTGACGGAGGCCAAGGCGAAGGAAGCGGGGCGGACCGTGAAGACCGGCACGTTCCCCTTCATCGGCAATGGCAAGGCCATTGCGTTGGGAGAGGCCGAGGGCTTCGTCAAAACCGTGTTCGACGCGAAAACGGGCGAATTGCTCGGCGCGCATATGGTCGGCGCAGAAGTGACGGAAATGATCCAGGGCTTCACGATCGGGAAGGTGCTGGAAACCACGGAGGCGGAACTGATGCAGACGGTGTTCCCGCATCCCACGATCAGCGAATCGATGCATGAAAGCGTGCTGGCCGCATATGGCCGCGCAGTGCACATCTGAGAAAGCGACGAAGCGTTAACGCTTCGTCGCAAATCACGGGAAACCAAGGCGATTCCGGGCATTTCTCTGATGGAGAGAGATGCCATGGAATTCGAGATTCTTGACGAGCCGATCAGACACGCGCCAGTCGTAACAGACTTGCCGGCCGTGCCTCACGTCGCCCATCCCCGACCCTACCCCCGAATCAGGCGCGATCAGGCGGTGCCGATTCCGGAACAGGAAGATGGTTAATTTGCGCAAGGCGCAGCCTGAACGCGCGGCTGTTTTGCAAATTATTCGCAAAACCCTCATCTCGTCGGATTCCTGTATCAAGTGATCGGTGGCAGGGTGTAACTGTCGCGATCGAGTAGCATTTCGGTCTGAAAAGGCACAGCTTTTCAGAGGAGGTGGTCGTGACATCGCGACTGTGGGTTGCATATATTCTGATCGGCGTCCTGATTGCAGCTGCTGCCGTGATCGGACGATACATCATGCGCAAACGCCGTGAACATCGTCGGTTGATGAGTGGAAGAGTCCATCATCACCGGGTGGATACCCATGACTAAGGGACTGGCGGCGAATGAGGAACAGGAAGCCCTGCTGTTCGACGGATGGGGCTTCGTTCCCCTAGAAAAGCGCAAGGATGCCGGCAAGCAGTCGAAGCAGATGCCACCAACGACACAAACTAAGCCGTGAGGTGCGGGTGGCGCTGCGTCGGCGGCTCGAACGTATGATCTCCAAGCTGCGTTTCGATCGTTCTAGCGTTCGACCGCAGGTTAGCTCGCTCAAAGCTTCCGAAAGATTGCGCATGAGCTACCGCAGCTATCGCAGAGGAACGTAGCTGCCCCCATCGCTGATGTCTCAAGCAGTGGCGGAAGGGGTGGGATTCGAACCCACGGATGCTTGCACATCGGCGGTTTTCAAGACCGCTGCAATCGACCACTCTGCCACCCTTCCGTGGCGCTGGCGCTAGCGCTGCGTGGATGAATTGTCACGCGTGACTCGCGTTGGGAGTTTCGATAACCTTCCGCCAGGCGGCAACGGCCGCTGACAGGGATGACGGCGCCGCATGCCACAAGGCGGCGGGCCGTTCTGTTTCTTGGGAGGGGAACAGGCGCATGAACTCACGAATGATCGGATTGGTCGCGGCCGTACCTGCAGCAATCGTCGCAGTACCTGCTGCGGCGCAATCGACTTGCGACCGCGACATGCTGATGGATGTCGGCAATCGTTATGTCGAAGCGCAGCGCACCGGTTCCACCGTGCCGCTGCCGCGCGGCCAGTGGGTCGTGTACAACGAGAATTTCAAGCGATCGTCCATGACTTTCGGGGGCGTGATCGCCACGCCGCTCGAAATCGACTGGCACCGCGTCATAGCGGATGACGTGGCGTGTTCCGTTTATGTGGAGGTGATCGCCGCCAACGCTCCGCACCCCTATGTACTGGGCACGACGTTCCAGGTGCGGGGCGGCAATGTGAATAATTTCGAAGTCACCGTGACCGACGAGGGCGACTGGTTGTTCGATGCGGCCAAAACACTGGATTATGCGCGGCGGGAGGAATGGGGGATCATCCCCGAAGACCGGCGCGATACGCGCGAAACATTGAAAGCGGCGGCTGACGCATATCTCGATTACTTCAAGGACAAATCGGTGGAGGTGCCTTGGGGCACACCCTGCGCGCGCCTGGAAGGCGGCATCTATACCGGGCGGGGGCGGCCTGACGATAGCTGCGCCGTTGGAGTGCCGGAAGGCATAGATCTCGCGCGCCGCAGCTATGTAATCGATCCGGTTGTGGGGGCCGTCGCGGTCCAGTTGCGATTTGGCGGTCCGGAGGGCTTGCCCGATGTGCACGCATTCCGCATCGAGGATGGCAGGATTCGCTATATCCACACAATCACGAATTGCGGCGAACAGGCAAATTGCGGCTTTCCGCCGCTGGAGCAGATGATCGCCGACAATCCGGACATGCAACCCGACCTCGATAAATGAGGCGAATGAGGGATGATGAGAATGACGCGTAAAGTGATCCAGGTCCGACCAACATCCGCGCGCCGCACACTGTTCGGCTGCGCGGGAATTGCCATGGGCCTCGCCATGGCATCCCCCGCCGCTGCGCAGGCCGGATGCGGCGATGAAGTGCTGACCGAGTTGAGCGACGGCTGGGTCAAGGCGCTTGAGCAGGGTTCGCCCTTCACGATGAATCTCGGGGAATGGATCGATTATTCCGAGAATTTCAAACGCAGTTCCCTTGGCGGTTTCCTAGATCATCCCCGCAAGGTCGACTGGCATCTGACCCTGAAGGACAGGACGCAGTGCAAGGTGTTCGTTGAAGCCGTGATGCTGGACGAAACGCGTCCGCTGGTGACGGCGACCATGATCGGCAATGGCTATTTCGGGGCCGGCCCTTTCAACAATATCGTGACTGACGAGGGCGACTGGCTGTTCGACGCCCCGAAGACGCTGGAATATGCGAGCCAGGAAGACTGGTCGGTAATTCCCGAAGCGCAGCGGAACACGCGCGACGAGATCAAGGCGGCGGCGGACGCCTATCTCGATTATTTCGACGACAAGTCGGTTCAGGTGCCGTGGGGCACGCCGTGCGCGCGCTTGGAAGGCGGGATCTACACCGGGCGCGGCCAGCCCGATGACAGCTGTGACGTGGGCGTTCCGGAAGGCATCAAGCTGACCGACCGCCAATATGTGATCGACGAGACGATCGGCGCCGTGGCGGTGTTCCTGAAGTTCGGCGAGCAGCAACGCCCGGACAGCCATCTGTTCCGTATCGAGGGCGGCAAGATCCGTTATGTCCACACGGTCACCAATTGCGGCGATCAGGTGAATTGCGGTTTCCCTCCGCTGGAGGAAATGCGGGCCAATAACCCGGCGCTGCAACGCTGATAATGTTGAACGATGGCATCGCGGCTGCGCCCCGGGTGCGTGGTTGCGGTGCCATTGGCGCAGCGGCGAAATCGGGGATTCCCTGATCCCCGCATAGCTGGCACTATGCCTGGCATGCTGAAGAAGACCATATCCGCGCTGGCAATGGCCGCCGCTTCGCTATTCCTTGCCACCCCCTCCTGCGCACAGGACGTTCCGTTTCAGACCTATCTCCAGCAGGTTGGTGCAAAGGCGCGGGCCGAGGGCGTAAGTGAGGCCACCATCTCCTCTATGTTCGCCGGGCTGACGCCCAATGACCGGGTCGTTGCGCTGGATCGGGAGAATATTTCCTCCGGCGGGGCAGCCAGCGGGTTCCCGCCGCTGGCGCCCTATATCGAACGGCACAACACCGCAGCGCGCATCACGGGGGGGCGCCGTGCCATGGAACGGGTGCGCCCGATCGTTCAGCAGGTGGAGGCGCGATATGGCGTGCCGGCGGAAATCCTGCTGGCCATCTGGGGGCATGAAACCAGTTACGGTGCGGTAAAGGGCAATTTCGACCTCGTCCGCTCGCTGGCCACGCTGGCGTGGGAAGGCCGCCGACGGGAATTGTTCGAACGGGAGTTGATCGACACGCTGAAGATCGCGGATAGCGGCATGCCGCGTTCTTCGCTGGTCGGCAGTTGGGCCGGTGCTTTCGGCAATCCGCAGTTTCTTCCCAGTGTCTATCTGCGCCTGGCGGTGGACGGCGACGGCGATGGCCGTGCGGACATCATGAACAGCGAAGCCGATACGCTTCATTCCATTGCGCATTATTTCAACGATGCCGGATGGCGGCGAGGGCAGCCATGGGGCGTGCGCGCCTATGTGCCCAACAGCGTCGACCGCAGTTCGTTGCAGACCCGCATGGTGTCCCCCATCTGCCCGCGCGTGCACATACGGCACAGCCGCTGGATGACCGTGGCGGAATGGCGTCAACTCGGCGTGATACCGCAAGGGCCGATCCCGGATACTGCCATGGCATCTTTGTTCGAGCCGGATGGTCCCAGCGCGCCAAGCTATCTGCTGACACAGAATTACCGTGCGATCCTGGAATATAATTGTTCCAATTATTACGCGATGAGCGTGGGTCTGCTCGCTGACGCCATCCGCTGATGGGGCGGTGGAGGCGCCTGCCTCGGGCGGTTCTTACGAGCTGCGGGAAGCGGGGGAATCCGCCGCACGCGGCTCGCCAAGCCAGGCCGGTGGGGCTATAGCCGGCCGGGAATCTTCATCATCATGCAATGGCGGCCATCGCATCCGCGGCGGCGACGGGAACGGACTTGAAACGCGTCACAACACTCGCTCTGACCTTGGTTTTGGCAGCGGGCATGGCTGGCGCAGCCGTGCCGCAGAACATCGGCCTTCCCGCATCCTATCCAACTCTGGGCGGGGTAACGCCACCCGATGTCAGCCCGGAAATACCCGTGGTTCTACTGGTGGACCTCGCCAGCGGCCAGACATTGTACGAACGCGATTCCCACCGCCGCTTCGTGCCGGCATCGGTCACCAAGGTGATGACTGCCTATTCCGCATTCAAGCTGATCGATGAAGGCAAGCTGTCGCCGGATCAGCAGATCACGGTCCCCGCCGAAATTGCCGACAATTGGTATGCCGAAGGATCGTCAATGTTCCTGAAGGCCGGGGACAAGGTGACGGTCGATCAATTGCTGACCGGCATCACGACGGTTTCCGCCAATGATGGTTCTGTCGTGATGGCAACGCTTGCTGCCGGATCAGTGGAGGGCTGGCTGAAGGTGATGAACGGCAATGCCGCGGAACTGGGAATGCGCGATACGCATTACGGCACGCCGAATGGCTGGCCGGACGAAGGGCGCACTTTCACCACCGCGCATGACCTCGCAATTCTGGCGGAAGCGCTGACGACCCGGTATCCGGAACTGTATCGGCGCTATTTCGGCCGCCGCGGCATGAGCTATGGCGGGTTCACGCAGAGCAACCACGATCCCGTCACCGGTGTCGTCGATGGCGCCGATGGGATCAAGACCGGTTACACGCGCCAGTCCGGGTATAATTTCGTGGGTTCGGCTGAGCGCAATGGCCGCAGGCTGGTGGTCGTGGTGGGGGGCGTCCCGCGCATTCCGCTGCGGAATCAGGTCTCGCGCGATCTGCTGCGCTGGGGCTTTGATGCGTTCGAAACCCGCGTGGTGCTCCCATCCGATATGCAGGTGGGGCAGGCGCTGGTTCAGAACGGTGCGAGCGGTCTGGTGCCTCTGCGCACCCGCACGCCGGTTTTGACGGCCTTTCCGCGTGGAGAGAAGGCGGAGCCATCGCTGTCGATCCGATATCGCGGCCCGATCGAGGCGCCGATCGCTGCCGGTGCGACGGTGGGCATGCTGCGGGTCTCGATACCGGGCCAGCAGCCGCATGATGTGCCGTTGGTGGCTGGCTCTGCCGTTGAACGCGCGAGCAGTTGGCAGCGCCTCGTCAATGGCATGTCCGGACTGTTCACATGACGCGCGGGCGCTTCATCGCCCTGGAGGGTGGGGAAGGGGCCGGAAAATCCACACAGGCCAGGCTGCTGGTGGAACGTTTGCAGGCCGCGGGGCAACCCGCCGTGCTGACGAGGGAACCGGGCGGCACCCCGGGGGCCGAGGCGATCCGCCACTTGTTGCTCGATCCCATGGGGCCGGGGTGGGGCATGAAGGCAGAAGCCCTGTTGTTCGCCGCCGCGCGGGCAGACCATGTGGAGCGCCTTATCTTACCCGCGCTGGAGGCGGGGAACTGGGTCGTGTGCGACCGCTTCATCGATTCCAATCGCGCCTATCAAGGTGGGGGAGGGGGCCTCGAGGACGCGGAGCTTCTCGCGCTTCATCGGTTCGGTGCCGATGGGCTGATGCCCGACTTGGCGCTGTTGATCGAACTCGACAGCACGGAAGGCGCCGCTCGGCTGGCTCAGCGCGACAATGGCGAAAGCGACCGGATCGGGGGACGGGACGAGACCTTCCATCAAGGCGTGCGGGATCGTTTCGCGGATATTGCGAGCAAGGAGATGACGCGATTTGCGCGGATCGACGGCTCCGGCACTTCTGCCATCGTTGCCGACCGGGTCTGGGCTGCTGTGGAGCCTTTGCTGGGTGATGCGAACTGATGCTGGAAGGGCACGATCCCGCCTGGCAGGAATGGCGTGCAGCCATGAACGGGCCGCGCATGCATCACGGCTGGATCCTTTCCGGCAGGCGCGGCATCGGCAAATCCGCCTTCGCCGAGGCTGCCGCGCGGGAACTCGTCGCAGAACCCGGCGTGCCGCAACCCAAGGGCGATCATCCCGACATATTGCGCCTCGCGCCCCTGCCTGCCTCCGCCGATGACGAGAAAAAGCGTGACGAGGGGAAGCCTTATCAGACGAAGCGGAGCATTTCCGTCGATCAGGTACGGGCGATCCAGCAGCGCTTGGTGACAAGGCCGACGCTGGGCGCGCGGCGGGCGATCATCATCGATCCGGCGGACGATCTGGAAACCAGCGCTGCCAATGCGCTGCTGAAGAGCCTGGAAGAACCACCGGCTGGAAGCTACTTCTTGTTGATCGCGCATCGATTGGGTCGGCTGCTGCCGACAATCCGCTCGCGCTGCCGCATCCTCTCTTTCGCGCCGCTTTCAAGGGACGCGGTGGACGGTATCCTGCGACGCGAAGCGCCCCAGGCCGATGAGGCGATGCGTCAGGCTGCCATCGCCGCAGCGGCAGGATCACCGGGCGCTGCGCTCGATTTCGTCGAGCTGGACCTTGGCCGCATGCATCGCTTGATGGTGGAAATCATACATCACGGCGACGCGGATTTCTCTCGCCGAGGGCGTCTGGCGGAAGAGATGGGCGCGCGGCCGGACCGCAAGCGGCAGCTCGCGGCCATCGACCTTGCGCGGGGCGTGGTCGCGGGTGAAATGGTGTCGGTCAGACCGTCGGCCATTCCGGCTTTGACCAGTTCCCATGCCGCATTGGTGCAACTCGGCGCCCAGGCCCCAACCTATAATTTCGACCCTGGTTTGCTGGTGATGGAAATCGGCACCTTGCTCGCGGCAGCGGCCAGCCTTAGGGACACGGCCCATGGCTGAGCCTTTTTATCTGACGACCGCAATCCACTATCCCAATGGCAAGCCGCATATCGGCCATGCCTATGAAACGATCGCAGCCGATGTCCTGGCGCGCTTCAAGCGGCTGCGCGGGCATGAGGTGCGGTTCCAGACCGGGACGGACGAGCACGGGTTGAAGATGGCCCAAAAGGCGCGCGACCTCGGCACCACGCCGCGCGCGCTTGCCGATGAAATGTCCGGATATTTCCGTGATTTGTTTCAGCAGCTTGACATCAGTTATGATCGCTTCTTCCGGACGAGCGAGGATGTGCATCACCGTGCCAGCCAGGCCTTGTGGCAAGCCATGCAGGCGGCGGGCGACCTCTATCTCGATCGTTACGAAGGCTGGTACTCCATCCGTGACGAGGCCTATTACGACGAAAGCGAACTGACAGAGGGCGAGGGGGGCGAGAAGCTTTCCCCCCAGGGGACGCCGGTGGAATGGACGGTGGAGGAAAGCTGGTTCTTCCGCCTGTCCCGCTATCAGGATCGGCTGCTGGCACTGTATGAGGAAGAGCCGGGTTTCGTACGACCCGACAGCCGGCGAAATGAGGTCATCAGCTTCGTGAAAGGCGGGCTGCGCGACCTTTCGGTCAGCCGCACCAGTTTCGATTGGGGGGTGAAGGTTCCGGGCGCTGAAAACCACGTCATGTATGTGTGGGTGGACGCGCTCACCAATTATCTGACGGGGCTGGGTTACCCTGACACCGATGGCGATTTCGCCAGGTTCTGGCCCGCCGATCTGCATCTGATCGGCAAGGACATCGTCCGGTTCCACGCGGTTTACTGGCCTGCCTTCCTGATGAGCGCCGGCCTTGCGCTACCCAAGATGATATTCGGGCATGGCTTCCTGCTCAATCGCGGACAAAAGGAGTCGAAGTCGCTCGGCAACGTTACCGATCCTTTCGAACTCGTGGAACGGTATGGGTCGGATACGCTGCGCTATTTCCTGCTGCGGGATTTCACGTTCGGCCAGGACGGCAGCTATTCGGCAGAGGCCATCGTCATGCGCGCGAATGCCGAGCTGGCCAATTCCTTCGGGAATCTTGCCCAGCGTGTCTTGAGCTTCATTGCCAAGAACTGCGATGGAGCCCTGTCGCCGGAAGCGCCGGAGCAGGAAGTCGATACTGCGCTGCGTGAAACTGTCCGCACGGCGTGCCGCGATGCTCTGCCCGCGGCGTTCGACCAATTGGCCTTTGCCACGGGGTTGGAGGCGTGGATGCAGGCCGTTTATGCCTGCAATGCCTATGTGGATGAGCAGGCCCCTTGGGCGTTGCGGAAGACGGATCCCGCGCGGATGCAGCGCGTCCTGGCGACGCTTTGTCAGTGTATTCAGGATCTTGCGATCGCCATCTCCCCCGTCACTCCAAGGGCGGCGGAGAAAATATTGAATTTCCTGTCCGTGCCGGAAATTGCCCGATCGTTTGCGGCTTTTGCGACAGATCAGGTTCCGCACGCGGTCAAGGTTGTGGCACCCACGCCAGTATTCCCGCGTCTGGAAGCGCCGGCGGAAAGAGTGACCTGATGCTGATCGACAGCCATTGCCACCTGAATTACGCTGGCCTCGCTGAGAACCAGGGCGAGATCCTTGGTCGTGCGCGGGATGCAGGGGTCGAAGGTTTTCTCAATATCTCCACCCGGCAAAGCGAATGGGCTGATGTCATCGCTACTGCAGAGCGCAACGCGGATGTCTGGGCGAGCGTGGGCATCCATCCGCATGAAGCCGATGGCCATGCGGACATGGGGGGGGGGGTACTTCTCGAAGCAACTGCGCATCCCAAGGTGATCGCCATCGGCGAGACCGGACTTGATTACTATTACGACAAATCCGATCGGCAGGTGCAGCAGGCGCTGTTTCGCACGCATATCGCCGTATCGCGCAAGACTGGCCTGCCACTCATCATTCATACCAGAGATGCAGAGGCCGATACCGTAAACATTTTGACGGAGGAGATGGCGAAAGGCGTGTTTCCGGCCTTGATCCATTGCTTCACCGCGTCACCCGAATTCGGCCGCCAGGTGCTGGCGCTCGGGCTGACCATCTCGCTTTCGGGAATAATCACCTTCAAGAATGCGCAGCAACTGCAGGAATTTGCGCCCGAAATTCCCGCTGATCGCATCCTGGTCGAGACGGATAGCCCATTTCTGGCGCCCGTCCCGCATCGCGGCAAGAAGTGTGAGCCGGCCTATGTGCGCGATACCGCCCATTTCGTCGCGGGATTGCGAGGGGAATCACTGGACGAATTGGCGAGCATAACGTCGCGAAATTTTCGCGCTTTGTTCAGCAAGGCCGCGCAGGGCACCGTCTTGTCATGAAGTTGATCATGCTCGGATCGGGCACGTCCACCGGTGTGCCGCGCCTGGGCAATGACTGGGGCGAATGCGACCCGCATAATCCGCGCAACCGCCGTAGCCGCGTGTCGATTATCGTGGAAAGCGATGCTGGATCGCGCCTGCTGGTCGATACGTCGCCTGATCTCCGGGCCCAGTTGCTCGGCAACGGGATCGATCGCATCGATGCCGTGTTCTGGACCCACGATCATGCCGATCATTGTCATGGGATCGACGATTTGCGGCCATTGCGTTTTGGGCGCAGCGCGGCCTTGCCAGGCTTTGCGAGCACGGAAACCGCGCGCCGCCTGCGTCAGCGTTTCGGCTATGTTTTCGCGGGGCAATACGGCTATCCCACGATCGTGGAGCTCCGAACACTCGACATCGTAAAGATACACGCCGGTTTCGCGATAGATTCAACGGAAATGCCGCATGGCCCGATGGACAGCACGGCATATCGCTTTGAAGCAGATGGCAAGTCCATCGGATATGCCACTGATTTTAATGAAATTACAGCGGATATGCTGGATCTGTTCGATGGCGTGGACATCCTGGTTACGGATTGTTTGCGCCGCGAGCCACATCCCACCCATGCGAGCCTGGGGATGGCGCTGGAATTGGGCCGCCGCACCGGTGCTGGGACGACCGTGCTGACACATCTCGACAAAAGCATGGACTATGCGACCTTGTCGGCCGAGGTGCCTTCCAATGTGCTGGTTGGATATGACGGACTGGTTCTCCCGGCATGAGCGCGAGTAGCTGGGTCTCGGTTGTATCTCTATTGGGATGCCTGATCCTGGTGACGAGCGCCGCTCGCGCGCACCGCATCGATATGCGCGCTGGAGTCAGAATGGCTTTGATCTGGGGCGCAATCTTTCTGGCAGTGGTGGCAGTTTTTGCGGCGATCGCAGGACGATGAGAAGGAACTGCCGCCTTAGTCGCGTCTGCATTTAACATAATATATATTATCATCTCGATATGACCGCATCCATCCAGCGCCTCCTCGCCATCATGGCCCGCCTGCGCGACCCGGAGCGCGGCTGTTCCTGGGACATCGCCCAGGACTTCGCCAGCATCGCACCCTATACGATCGAGGAAGCCTACGAAGTCGCTGACGCTATCGAGCGGAATGCCTGGAGCGAACTGCGCGGCGAACTTGGAGATTTGCTGCTGCAGGTCGTCTTCCATGCTCGCATGGCCGAAGAAGCGGGACTGTTCGATTTCGAGGCTGTCGCTCAGGCGATCTGCGACAAGATGGAAGCGCGCCATCCCCATATTTTTGGCGATGCCGGCGGCCTCATGTCGGAGCATCGCTGGGAAGAGATCAAGGCGGCCGAACGGCAGGCCGGTGGGGAGCATAGCGCAATGGACGGGGTCGCACGGGCTCTTCCTGCCTTGATGCGCGCAACCAAGATCCAGAAGCGCGCTGCGCGAGAGGGTTTCGATTGGCCCGATCCGACCGGCCCCGCAGCCAAGCTGGTCGAGGAGATGGCGGAACTCGCGCAAGCGCCGCCTGAGAAGCAGGCCGAAGAGGCGGGTGATCTGCTTTTCGCCGCCGTGAACCTTGTTAGAGCATACGGAATCGCCGCGGAGGAGGCCTTGCGATCGGCGAATGACAAGTTCGAGCGCCGCTATCGCGCCATGGAGCAAATGGCCGGCGGCAGCATTGCCGGCTTGCCTCTGGACGCACAGGAAGCCCTGTGGGCAGCTGTCAAATCTAATGAGGATTAGGCGGTAAGCGATTCAAATCGCCCGAATTCCTTATCCGTCAACCTCACAACCAGTTCGCGGAGCGGACCTGCCTCCCCTTCCCCGGCGTCGACATCGTCCAGCACTTCGCCATGGGCGTGGAGCCATGCAATGCGCGCCCCGTCGCTGGCGGAGAGCAATACGCGATGCAATGTCGCGCCCTCTGTCAGCATGGCGGCAAGTCGTTGTTGCAACGTTTCCAGTCCCATGCCTGTCGCGGCGGACAAAGGCACCACATCGTCACGGGTTGCAGCAATTCCCGTAAGCTCTACGCGTCGATCCTCGTCCAGCAGATCCCATTTGTTCCAAAGTTCGAGGATCGGCATGGAAGGCTCCCCGCCCTCCTCATCGATTACGCCCAGATCCTCCAGCACGTCCATCACCTGCTTCTTCTGAGAAGTGGTGTCAGGGTTGGCGATGTCCCGGACATGGAGAATGATGTCAGCGGCCGTAACTTCCTCGAGCGTGGCGCGGAAGGCCGCGATCAGCTGCGTGGGAAGATCGGAAATGAAGCCCACCGTGTCGGAGAGGATTGCTTTTTCCACGCCCGGCAAGCCGATGGCCCGCATGGTTGGATCGAGCGTTGCGAACAGCAGATCTTCCGCCATCACATCAGCGCCGGTCAAACGATTGAAAAGGGTGGATTTCCCTGCATTTGTATAGCCGACCAGCGCGATCACCGGCCAAGGGGCGCGGCCACGCCGATCGCGATGCAGGGCGCGGGTCCGGCGGACCTGATCCAGTTCGCGACGTAACCGGCCCATGCGCTGCCGGATCATCCGCCTGTCAGCCTCTATCTGCGTTTCGCCGGGGCCGCCGAGGAAGCCAAAACCACCGCGCTGCCGTTCAAGGTGGGTCCAACTGCGCACGAGGCGGCTTTGCTGATAATCGAGATGGGCGAGTTCGACCTGCAAACGCCCCTCGGCGGTTACCGCGCGTTCGCCGAAAATCTCCAGGATCAGCCCGGTTCGGTCGATCACCTTGCGCCCCAGCTTCTGCTCGAGATTGCGCTGCTGGATTGGCGAGAGCGCGCCGTCCACGATGATGAGTTCCGCCTGCTCCATGGTGGCGGAGGTCTGGATCCGCTCGATCTGTCCTTCGCCGAACAGGGTGCCGGGGCGCACGTCGCGGATCGGCACAATGAAGGCATCTGCCACCACTATGCCGATCGCAAGGGCAAGGCCCCGCGTCTCTTCCAACCGCGCTTCGGCATCCTGGCCGCTTCGCTGGGAGCGAATGTCGGGGCAGATGACGAGGGCACGCGCACCGCGCGTCACCTCGCCTTCTATGTCATCACCGAATATCAGGCGCTTTCACCTTCATCGTCATCCAGATCGCCAGTCAGATCGACCGGAGAGGCGGGCTGGATCGTGGAAACCGCGTGCTTGTAGGCAAGCTGGACATAGCCTTCCCGCTCCAGCAGCATGCAGAACAGATCATACGCGGCAATCCTGCCTTGCAGCATGACGCCGTTCACGAGGAACATGGTGACCTGCACCGCAGCGTCGCGGACACGGGACAGGAAAATATCCTGTAGCAGCCGCTGCTTACGGTTACCCTCCCCACCATTGCCGAACTGTTCAGCGTCAAGGGGCTGGCTGGGCATGATCGTGGAGATGGCGTGCTTATACACCAACTGCGACTGCCCGTCGCGGCGCAGCAGGATGGAAAAATTGTCGAACCACGTAACGATGCCCTGAAGCTTGACGCCCTTCACAAGGAACATCGTTACCGGCGTCTTTTCCTTCCGGAGGTAATTCAGGAAAAGATCCTGAAGATTTCCGGGCTTACCCCCCTGCTCCTTCGCAGGCTTCGGGGCTGGCTCAGGCTTGGGCCGAGGTCGGGCCGAAAGAGTTCCCTTGGTCATTCATCTGACTCCTTTTGTTGGCGGCCGCGATGGCGGCACGCATTCTGGCCGATGATGCCCTGCAAGGGGCGCCAGCAGCCGCGTTGGAAGTGCAAGCTATAAACGACCCGGCGATTCCGCAATTGCTCAATCGCATTTCCGTTCCGGTGATAGAATTTATTCTCCTTCCGTGCCTCGTTCGCTCATGCCCAGCAGCTTGAGCTTTCGATGCAAGGCGGAGCGTTCCATCCCGATGAAGCCGGCGGTTTTGGAGATATTGCCGGAAAAGCGGCGGATCTGGATGCGGAGATATTCGCGCTCGAAGATCTCGCGGGCCTCGCGCAGCGGAACCCCCATCAGCGTGGTGACGTTGCCGCCAGCGTCACTGCTCGCCCCGGTGATTTCGGCCGGCAGCATGTCGGGCTCCACCCGCTCCAGCCTTTCGCGCGGGGCCATGATGACCGTCCGCTCAACGACATTGCGCAATTGGCGCACATTGCCTGGCCAGTCATAGGCTTGCAGCGCCGCAAGGGCTTCAGGCGCGATTTCGGGCGCATTCAGCCCCTGTTCGCGCGCATAGCGGGTAAAGAAATGGTCAGCGAGGGCAGGAATATCGTCCCGGCGCTCGGCCAGGGGCGGAATGGCGACCGGAACCACATTGAGCCGGTAGAACAAGTCCTCCCGAAACCGCTTTTCCGCGATTTCGCGCTCCAAGTCCCGCGCCGTCGAGGAAACGACGCGCACATCCACAGCGATCTGGCGATTGCCGCCGACCCTTACGAAGCTCTGTTCGGTCAGGACGCGCAGGATGCGGGCCTGTGTGCTGGCCGGCATGTCGGCGATTTCGTCGAGATAGAGAGTGCCGCCATCGGCCATTTCAAGCAGACCTTCGCGGATCAACTGGCCATCCGCTTCCTCCCCGAACAGCTCCTGTTCGAACCGTTCATGAGTGATGCGCGCCGAATTGACGGTGACGAAGGCCTTGTCCGCCCGCGGGCTCCAACTGTGCAGCAGCCGGGCCGCAACCTCCTTGCCCGAACCGGCCGGCCCGCTGATGAGCACACGGCTGCCCGTGCCAGCGACGCGTTTCAGGGTGGCGCGAACGTGGTTGATGGCAGGTGAGTTGCCCGTAAACTCTTCCGATAGCGAAGTGTCCTGCCGCAGCCTGGCGTTTTCGCGCCGGAGCAGTTCTGTTTCCGTCGCCCGCTCCACCAGCAGCAGCAGCCGGCCCGCTTCGAACGGCTTTTCGATGAAGTCCATCGCGCCGCGTCCAACGGCAGAAACGGCGGTGTCGATATTGCCATGGCCTGAAAAGATGATGACCGGCAGGCTCGGTTCCCGCAGCTTGATGGCGTCCAAGACCTCCAGCCCGTCCATCTCGCTACCATGCAGCCAGACGTCGAGGAGAACGAGGCTGGGCCGCTTCTCGTCGATCAGTCGCAGGGCTGTGGTGCTGTCACCCGCAGTCCGGCATTCATAGCCTTCGTCGCTCAGCACGCCAGCGACAAGCTCCCGGATATCCTGTTCATCGTCGACGACGAGGATGTCGAGCGCCATCAATGAAACTCCCTGAATTGCAATGGTTTATGGTTGGACTGAATCATTCCGCCGCCTCACTTTTCTCGTGCGCGGCCATGGGGTCGCGGGCAAATCGCAGGGTGGCGCAGGTGCCACCGCCTTCGCGCGCGGAGAAGGCGATGTCGCCGCCATGTTCCTCTACTATCTTCTTCACGATCGCGAGGCCCAGGCCGGTGCCTTTCTCCCGCGTGGTGACGTAAGGCTCCATGATCCGCTCTCCCTGTGGGAGGCCGATGCCATTATCCCTAACCAGCACGACGAAGCTGTCGCCCGTTTCCTGCACGTCGATTTCCACCCGCCCCCGAAAGTCGGGTTCCGCCTCCTGCCGTTTTGCATCAATAGCTTCGGCGGCGTTTTTCAGAACATTTGTCATCGCCTGGCCGAACTGGTGGCGGTCGCAGTCGATTGGCTGGATCGTCCCGCTGGACTTGAAGCTGTAGTCATTCTGCGGATTGGCGACCTCCTGCAGGAAGAGTGCCTGCCGAACCAGATCGACCGGGTTCTCCTGCCGGAAAACGGGTTTGGGAAGCCGGGCGAAGGAGGAAAACTCGTCCACCATCTTGCGCAGGTCCCCAACCTGCCGAATGATCGTCGCGGTCAATTCCTCGAACAATTCGCCGTCCTGGAGGATTTGCTTGCGATAGCGCCGCTGAAGCCGATCCGTGGCAAGCTGGATGGGGGTCAACGGGTTCTTGATTTCATGCGCAATGCGGCGCGCCACGTCGGACCAGGCGGCCTGCCGCTGATCGATCAGCTGGCGGGTAATATCCTCGAAGGTGATGACGTGACCCTCGGTCGCCGGAGCGATCTTCACCGCCAGCGTCAACAATTCCCCGCCGCGATTATATTGCACGATGCCGCTCATCACGCCGGAGCGGAGCAATCCGGCAATAGGCGGCGCTATGCTGTCGAGGTTCATGCCCAGCGGCGCTGGCGAAGCCTTGTCGAGCAGCAGCGCGCGCGCCGAGTTGTTCATCAGCAGGACCTCTCCCTGCTGGTCGATCGACACGATCCCGGCCGTCACCGATTGAAGGATGGCTTCGATGAAGGCGCGCCGTTCCGCCAACTGGCTGTTCGCGCCGATCAGGGCATCTGTCTGGCGTTCGATCTGGGCCGTCATGCGGTTGAACGCCCGGTTGAGCAGACCGATTTCATCCGGACCGGTGCGTCCAGTGACCCGCAGAGCATAATTGCCGCTACCCACTTCGCGCGCGGCGTTCACAAGGTCGCTCAACGGCTTCACCTGACGGTCGGCGAAACGCAAGGCGAACCAGACCGCCAGCCCGACCAGCATCAGGGAGACGCCGAACAGTGCGATGTTGAAGCGCAATTGCAGCACACGGGCGCGCTGGGTCAGCACATCGTAGGATTGCAGCACGCTTTGGGCGCGGCGATACAGCCCCAATGCCTGCGGGTTCGATGTGCGGGCGGTATAAAGGTAGAGTTCCTGATCCCGGTCGATCGGCGTCACCGCCTCGATCCGCTCCGCGCTCGCGCGAACTACGAGATACTGGCCGGCGCGCAGCTGCTCGATCGTTTCCTTCGAAACCCGTTCACGATCCACATTCTCGTCAGGATCGACGATGGCCTCGACCGTCAGCCTGCCATCGGGATGCGCGCGCAGGATCGCGCTTTCACTCAGCTGGCGATAGACCACCTGCCGCACATATTCGTCCGGGAACAGCGGGCTGGTAAGTGGTTTCGTCTGCATGACGAAGCGCAGATCGTCCGCCATGGTAACGGTTTCATCCCCGACATCGCGCTGGTTTTCATCGTAGTAGCCGCGCGCAAGTTCGTTGGCGTTTTCCAGTATGCCGCGCGAACTGTCCGAGAACCAGAAGCCGACGCCGGACTGGAACAGAACGCTGGCGAAAACCGCGACCATCAAGGTGGGGATCGCCGCCACCAGTGAAAAGAAGAACACCAGATTGACGTGCAGCCGGGCGGTCGTGTTCCCTGCCCTGCGGATCGCCATCCGCCGGCCCCACAGCACCAGCAGGGCAAGCGCCGGGATCAGCGTGCCGACCAGCATGGCTGCCGCTTGCGCTGCGGGAACAAGCTCGTCGGAATCGGTATTGCGGCTGATCGCGAGATAGGATGCGCTGAGCATCGTCACCAAAGCGATTGCCGCCGCGACTTCCAGCCAGAGATAGAGATTTGCCCGGCGCGATGCGACCGACACGCGGCGCCACCAACGAGGCAGGTGCCGCGTCATGCTGGTTCCGTTCGGTTCGCCCGCATCACTCATCGTTGCAGGATTACAACAGCTGTTGCAATAACCAAGCGGTAAGTTTCATCCACGCGGCGCAAACTGATCCGGATCGAGAGCAAGTTCCTCCAGACGCTTGCGCAGGGTATTGCGATTGATGCCGAGCATGGTTGCAGCGCGCAGCTGGTTGCCCCCGGTTTTCGAAAGCGTGTGTTCGAACAGCGCCTTTTCAAACACTGCGAGGGCACTGCGATAGAGCGATCCGGCGGGCAGATGTGCCTGCGCCAGCCAAGAGCGCAAACTCGTCTCGATATCCTGGTCGCCGACGGGCAGATCGGCTGCAGGGCCGTCCTGCAGCAGGGAGCGGACCATCTCCTCGTCAATCTCGTCCTTGCGGGAAAGCAGGGCGGCGCGAAATATGAAATTGCGCAGTTCCCGCACATTGCCCCGCCACGGTTGAGCCGCAAGCAGATTGGCCGCCCCGGTCGAAAGCGAATGCTGGGGAAGCCCTTCCGTCGCCGCGCGCCGGAGGAAGTGGCGCGCCAGCGGCTCGATATCGCCATTGCGCTGGCGCAGCGGCGGCAGGTGGATCGGCACCACGTTGAGCCGATAATAGAGATCCTCGCGAAACGCCCCGTCCACGATCATCGGCGCAAGATCGCGATTGGTGGCGGAGATGATGCGCACGTCTATGGCGATCTCTTCCTTGCCGCCCACCCTGCGGATGCGCCCCGATTGCAATGCGCGCAGCAAGCGGGTTTGCGCTTCGGGCGGCATGTCGCCGATCTCGTCAAGGAAGAGCGTGCCCCCATGCGCCTGCTCGAACTTGCCGATCGCGCGGGCGGTCGCGCCGGTAAAGGCGCCCTTCTCGTGGCCGAACAGCTCGCTTTCGATCAATTCGCGCGGGATGGCCGCGGTGTTGAGGGCGACGAAAGGCCCGGATTTACGGGCCCCCAACTGGTGGATCGCTTCAGCCACCAACTCCTTGCCGGTGCCGGATTCGCCGAGGATCAGGACGGTCAGATCGTTGCGCAGCACGCGCGTGATCATTCGGTACACATCCTGCATCGCCTGGCTGCGGCCGATCAGGGGCAGGCCGTCGCCCGGCTCCGCATCATCCGCAGGCGCGCCCGATCGCGCATCGGCAGCCTGGCAGGCCGCACGCACCAGTTCGTCCAGATCGAACGGTTTCGGAAAATATTCGAACGCCCCGGTGTCGGTCGCCCGAACCGCTGTATCCAGCGTGTTTTGCGCAGACAGGATGATGATCGGCATGTCGGGATGCGCTGCCCGCACTTCGCCGAGAGACGCGATACCATCCCCATCGGTGAGAATGACGTCCGTCAGCATGACGTCATAACGGCTTTCCGCCAACAATCCGTCCCGCACGGCAATGCTTTCGCACCGATCGACCGTAAAGGCCTCCGCTTCCAGGGCAGCAGTGATGACCAGCGCGATCGCGGCGTCATCCTCGACCACAAGTGCTTTTCTGCCCATCGGCTCCCCCTATTTCGCCATTGGCAGGTTGAGGCGGAAGTGGGTCCACCCACGCGCCTCGTCCCGCTCATGACCGATGCGCCCATCCATGTCGCGGACGAGTTTGTTCACCAGCGCCAGGCCCAGCCCCTGCCCCTTCTTCTTGCTCGACACGAAGGGTTCGAAGATATGGTCGCGCAAGGATGGCTCCACACCCGGCCCATTGTCGCTGACCTGAACTTCGATCGGCAATTTTACCGGTCGTCCCAGCCGGATCACATTCATCACCAATCCGCTCACGAACCGCGTGCGGATCACCACCTGCGGGTCGTCGCTTTCCGCGCAGGCTTCGCATGCATTGCTCAGGAGATTGATCAGGACCTGCACCAATGCGCCTTCATTGGCGAGCACGGGCGGCAGGGAAGGATCGAACTCCTCCACCAGCGTGACCGGCATGCCGGTTGCGGCCTGCACCGTCTCGCAGGCGCGGCGAATGGCGGCATGGAGATTGCACGGCGCCACCGGTTCAGGCTGCTCTCGGCCCAGCCGCTGCATCCGGTCGATGAGCCTCGCGATGCGGTCGACCTCGTCGCTGATTAGGTTGGTAAGAGGCTGCTCCCCCTCCCCCAGCTTGCGCGACAGCAGTTGCGCAGCGCCTTTTATGGCGGCGAGCGGGTTCTTGATTTCATGCGCCAGCACAGCAGGGCCACGCAAGGTGCCGGCGCGGTCGTCTTCCCCGAAACGCTCCCCTTGCCCTGTGTCCGACAGGGTGACGACACGCCAGCCGGGGCGGTTCGTTATGGTGGAGATCGTGACGTTCACCGTCACCGTCCGCGCGCCCAGCACCACCTGCAGGCCGCGTGCGACCATCTGCGATTCACTTCCCGTCAGCATCGCGCGGATGCGATCTTCGGTAAATTGCACCACGTCCAGCAGGGGCAGCCCGCACAGGCGCCGGGCGCTTTTGCCGATCAGGTTTTCGGCGGCCGGGTTAACTTCTGCAATCGTATCGTCCGGCGCGACCAGAAGTACCGCGAAGGTCAGGCCGGCAATCTGCTCGCGAGCCTCTGGGTGGCTCGGGCCGGCATGGTTCATGCGGCCTGCTGCCGGAGAAGCGGTGCGTAGAAGCGTTCGAGTTCTCCCAGCACTTGTTCGGGATCGTCGATGAAGTTCACATGGTTTCTGAACTCGGCCGAACCATGCAGGCCCTTGGTGTACCAGCCAAGATGCTTGCGCGCGACCTTGGAGCCGACCTCCTCGCCATAATGTTCGAGCATGGCGCGGTAATGTTCGACCAGGACGTCGTATTGCTCGTCGATCGCGGGATCGGCCTTCGCCTCTCCCGTCCGCCACCAATGCATGACCTGGCCCAGCAGCCAGGGCTTACCGTAAGCGCCGCGTCCAATCATCACGCCATCGGCGCCGGATTGCTCCAGCGCGGCGGCGGCATCCTCGATGGAGCAAATGTCGCCATTGGCGATCACGGGGATGGCGACGGCTTCCTTCACCTTGCGGATGAAGGACCAATCGGCCGACCCCTTGTACATCTGGTTCCGGGTGCGGCCGTGCACGGTAATCATCTTCACGCCCAGATCCTGCGCGATGCGTGACAATTCCGGTGCGTTCAGGCTGTCATGATCCCAGCCCATCCGCATCTTCACCGTCACCGGCACGGAAACCGCCTTGACCGTCGCTTCCATCAGCTTGGTGGCGAGCGGAACCTCGCGCATCAGCGCCGATCCGGCGAGGCCGTTCGTGACCTTGCGGACAGGGCAGCCGAAATTGATGTCGATGATTTCGGCGCCGCGATCCTCGTTCAGCTTGGCAGCTTCCGCCATCGAGAGAGGATCGCAACCGACCAACTGCATCGAGACGGGTTCCTCGACCGGGTCCCAGGCCATCTTCTGAATGCTCTGGCGCGTTTCGCGGATCGCCGCCTGGCTCGCGATCATCTCCGTCACGTTGAGGCCGGAGCCATAGCGCCGCACCAGCCGCCGGAAGGGCAGGTCCGTCACGCCCGTCATAGGCGCCAGCACCACGGGGCAGTCAATGCGCAGCGGGCCGATCTGGATCGGGGTCACGGGCGGAGGAGAGGGATGAGTGGCCAAAGTCATGTGCCTAATAATTGGGCAGCCGCATAGTGGATTGCGAGCCCCCTCGCAAGCGGCTAGCCCGCGCGAAGACATGGCTCACATTCCCGAGACATCCCCACATAGTTGGGCCGCGATCATCGTGGCCGCCGGCAAAGGCCTGCGCGCGGGGCAGCCTTTGCCCAAGCAATTCGCGCCCTGGAAGGGCAAGCCGGTGCTGCGCCATGCGGCAGAGGCGATGGCCGCGGCAGGCGCCGCCCCGATCGTTGTGGCTATACCGGAAGGCGCCGAGGACGTGGCGGCCGAGATTCTTGACGGCATCGGCTGGGTCCGGCTGGTTAGCGGCGGCGCGACCCGGCAGGCTTCCGTCCGTGCAGCGTTGGAATCGCTGGAAAGCGATTCCCCGGCGGCAGTGCTGATCCACGATGCAGCGCGGCCGGATTGCCCGCCCGCCGTCATCATGCGCCTGCTGAACGCACTCGATTGCAACGCTGGTGCAATACCGGTGCTCCCGGTCGTGGACAGCCTTGCAAGGGCGGAGCAAGGACTGATGGCAGGGGCGGCGGATCGGGAGAGTTTGCGCCGTGTTCAAACCCCGCAGGCATTCCGCTTCGCAGCGATCCTGACTGCCCATCGAGCATGGGAGGGAGAGCCGATAGCCGGGGACGATGCACAGGTCGCCCACGCCGCCGGTCTTTCGGTGGCTCTGGTCGAGGGGGATGAGCGGTTGCGCAAACTGACTTTCGCGGGCGATTTCGAACAGCAGCAACGCTATCCCCGAACCGGAATGGGATTCGACGTGCATCGCCTGGTCGCGGGCGAGGAATTGTGGCTGTGCGGAGTCAGGATCGAACATTCCCACGGATTGTCGGGGCATAGCGACGCCGATGTGGCTTTGCATGCCCTGGTCGACGCCATTCTGGGGGCCGCCGGCGCTGGCGATATCGGCCAGCATTTCCCGCCCAGCGACCCGCGCTGGCGCGGCGCGGCGTCGGACCAGTTCGTGACCCATGCGGTCCAGCTGGCGGCGCAGGCCGGATATGGCATCGGCAATGTGGACGTGACGATTATCTGTGAAGCGCCGCGGATCGGACCTCATCGCGATGCGATGCGTTCCCGCCTTGCCGAACTGCTATGCCTGGCGGTAGAGTCCGTCAGTGTGAAAGCCACGACCACAGAAGGACTTGGCCTGGCGGGCCGCCGTGAAGGAATTGCCGCTCAGGCCGTGGCGACACTGATTCCCCTGGAAAGGATATGAGCGAGATGCCCGCGCTTTGGAAACGGGCGGCCGCCCTTGCCGCTTTTGCGGCATTGGCCCAGCCCCATGCCGCCGCCGCCCAGCAAAGCTGCATCACCGATGCGGAACTGGGCGCCATGGCGATCTATGCCGTGCCGAGCGTGGTGCAAAGCGTCAGGCTGCGCTGTGCGGACCGCTTGCAGCCAGGTGGCTGGCTGACTCGCAATGGCGACAGCTTTGCCCGGCGCTACACCGCGCTGAAGCCCACTGTCTGGCCGCGCGCGAAAGCGGGGATTGTGAAGTATCTCGGGCGCGGCGCCGGGCCGGACCGGCAGAATCTCGCCATGCTGTCCACGCTGCCCGATCAACATGTGCAGCCGCTTCTGGATGCCCTGATCGTGCAGGAGGTCAGCCCCCGGATCGAACCGGGCAATTGCCGCACGATCGAGCGGATGCTGGAAGCCCTGGCGCCGGTCGATCCCGAAATCGCGGGCACGTTGATCGGCCTTGCCGCCAATTTCATTGCCAGGGACGAGCCGGTCATTTGCTCGCTGGAAGGGTAGGGATATGGGCGTTCTTCCGCAGGAAATCGTGGATCTTGCCCGCCGGGTGATCGAGGAAAACGCCGCCGCCGGCCGCCGCATCGCGGTGGCGGAAAGCTGCACCGGGGGCCTGGTTTCCGCCGCGCTTACCGAAATTCCGGGATCGTCGGCCGTGTTCGACCGGGGTTTCGTGACCTATTCCAACGAAGCCAAGCAGCAGGATCTGCTGGTGTCGGAAGACATTATCGACGCTTTCGGCGCCGTTTCGATCGCCTGTGTCTATGCCATGGCGCAAGGCGCGCTGGAGCATAGCCGCGCCGATGTCGCCGTCGCCATCAGCGGCGTGGCGGGGCCGGATGGCGGAACGGAGCAGAAGCCCGTCGGCACGGTGGTGTTCGCCCGCGCTGTGCGGGGCGAGGAAAAGCCGGATGCGGAATCCCGCCTTTTCGAAAATCAGGACCGGACAGGCGTGCGTATTCAGGCGACGCTTTGCGCGCTGGAATTGCTGCTGCCGTAAAGTTCCCCCGCGCGCGTTTCGAACGCGGCGACCATCTTGCGGAAGGCGCGATCGAAATACTGGCCGGCCAGCGCTTCGAACATGCGGTTCTTGAACGCGAAATCGACGCAGAAATCCACTTCGCACCCGCCATCTTCCAACTGGGTGAAGGTCCAGTTGTTGTCGAGATCGCGAAGCGGACCATCGACATATTGCACGCGGATATGGCGCGGCCGTTCCAGGCTGACGCGGGATGTGAACTTTTCCCGCAGCGCCTTGAAGCCGACCAGCATGTCCGCAACCATCTCCGTCTCGTCACGCGAACGGACGCGGGTGGCGACCACCCACGGCAGAAATTCCGGATAACGGCCGACATCCGCCACGAGGTCGAACATCTGGTCCGCGCCGTAGGGCAGGCGCCTTTGCTCCCTGATACCCGGCATCATGCGTGCGCTTTGGCCAGCTTCGCCTCGCGCGCCGCGCGCATGGCCGCGAAATCCTCCCCGGCGTGATAGCTGGACCGGGTCAACGGGCTGGCCGCAACCTGAAGGAACCCCTTGGCCCGCGCGATCGCGGCAAAGGCATCGAAGGCCTGCGGCGTCACGAAATCTTCCACCTTGGCATGTTTGGGCGTGGGCTGGAGATACTGGCCCATGGTGATGAAATCGACATCGGCGCTGCGCATGTCGTCCATGACCTGATGCACTTCCAGCCGCTGTTCGCCCAGGCCCATCATGATGCCGGACTTGGTGAAGATGAGCGGATTGTGGCTCTTCACCTCTTCCAGCAGCCGTAGTGAGGCATAATAGCGGGCGCCCGGCCGGATCGTGGGGTAAAGCCGGGGCACGGTTTCGAGGTTGTGATTATACACATCCGGCCCGGCGGCGCAGATCGCCTCCACCGCGGCGCGCATCTTGCCCCGGAAGTCAGGCGTGAGGATTTCGATTGTCGTATCGGGCGTTTCGCGGCGGATCGCTTCGATAACCTTCACGAACTGCCCTGCCCCGCCATCGGGCAGGTCATCCCGATCCACGCTGGTCACGACAATATGTTCGAGCCCCAGCTTGGCGGCGGCGACCGCCACATGTTCCGGCTCAAGCGGGTCGACCTTGCGCGGCATCCCTGTCTTGACGTTGCAGAACGCGCAGGCCCGCGTGCAGACATCGCCCAGGATCATCACCGTCGCATGCTTCTTCGTCCAGCATTCCCCGATATTGGGGCATGCCGCTTCTTCGCATACCGTATTCAGGCCCAGCCCCCGCATGAGAGAGCGGGTTTCCTGAAATCCCTTGCTTACCGGGGCCTTGACCCTGATCCAGTCGGGCTTGCGCTGGCGTTGCGGAGCCGCGGAGACCGCGGTCATCGGCGAAATCTCGTTCATGCCCTACATCTAGAGAGGTGGGTTGCCACTGGCAATGGCACGCGGCATGGGGATCGTCATGGAACAGCAATCCCCCGCATTTTCCTCGCTCGTTGAAGGATATCATCGTTTTCGCGAGCAGGGCTGGCTCGAAGAGCGGGAAAGATGGTCCGAATTGTCGTCCGGCCAGCAGCCGCAGGTAATGGTCATCGCATGTTCTGACAGCCGGGTGGACCCGGCGCAGATCTTCGACGTCAATCCGGGCGAGATATTCGTGGTGCGGAACGTGGCCGCGCTGGTCCCGCCGTTCGAGACGAATCCGGGGCATCACGGCGTTTCCGCGGCACTGGAATTTGCGGTGCAGGTTCTGAAAGTGCGCGAAGTGGTGGTGATGGGGCACGGGATGTGCGGCGGCTGCAAGGCGGCGCTCACCCGCGAATTGCATGGCGAACAGCCCGGCAAGGGCGGTTTCATTGCGGACTGGATTGCCATGCTGGACGACATCCGCGATCCGATCGCCAGCACGCTCGGCACCGAGGGGCGCGAGGCGGAACGGGCGATGGAACAGGCGGCGGTCAAGGTCAGCCTCGCCAATCTGCGCACCTTTCCCTGCGTGCAGGACAAGGAACGGCGGGGGTTGTTGAAGCTGCGGGGCGCCTTTTTCGCCATTGCGGACGGGCAGCTTCACGTTCTGGACGAGGGTTCCGGCGCTTTCTCGCCCGTCTGAACGCGGCGGAAGAGCGCGGTTCGTGGAAGGCGCGGCTTGCTGACTTGCGCCCATTGCCGCGCGGCGTCATGTAACCGCGATGCCTGAAGATGCGCTCAATAATATCGCCCTGCTGATCGATGCTGACAATGCCAGCCATTCCGGGATCGACGCGGTCCTGACGGTTCTGGCTGAACTCGGTCAGGTCAATATCCGCCGCGCCTATGGCAATTGGGCCAAGCCCGCGCTGAGCAACTGGAACAAGATCACCCATCGCTATGGCTTGCAGCCGGTGCAGCAATTCGATCTGACCAAGGGCAAGAACGCCACCGACATGGCGATGACGATCGATGCCATAGACCTGCTCTATCGCGGCAAGGTGGACGGGTTCGGCATCATGAGTTCGGACAGCGATTTCACCCCCCTTGTTACCCGGCTGCGGCAGGATGGGCTGACGGTCTATGGCTTCGGCAGCGAACAAGCGCCGGAAGCCTTCAAGACGGCCTGCACACGCTACATCGATGTAGGGCAGTTGATCCGCACTTCCGAACGCGACGACGCCAGGGCGGAGCCGGCGGCAGCGGCGGCCATCGACAAGGATCTGATCGATTTGCTGGGTGCGGCCTGGAAGGCAGCGAAGCGGGATCAGGACGGGTTCGCGCGGTTGCAGGAAGTGGGGCAGATCGCCGGCAACCGGTCCAGCTTCGATGTGCGAAACCACGGTTTCAAGCGGCTTTCCGAGTTGATGGAAGCCGCGGGCGATCACTTCAAGCTGGAACGGCGCGACGGCAACCAGCTTTATGTGAAGCGGATGCGCTAGCCGGACGAAGGCGGCGGGCCGGCCAGGGTGGCGATGATCGGGCAGGCCCCTCCCCCGCCCTTCCCGCAGGCATCGGCCAGAGTGCTCAGGCGGTCGCGAGCTTCGGCCAGGCGGGCGATTTCTTCATCCAGCGCAACGATTCTCTCGCGGGCCAGCCGCCGCGCTTCGGCGCGGTCGTCCATCGCGTCGAGATGCTGGAGATGTCCGATTTCCGCTAGAGTGAAACCCGCCTGCTTGCCGGCGGCGATGAATTGCAACGCCCTTACATCGTCGTTGCAATAGTGCCGGATGCCGCCTGCGCCCGACCGCGCGGGCTTCGGATCGCGCAGCAAGCCGCGCCGCTGGTAATATCGGACCGTTTCGACGCCGATTCCGGCCGCGCGGGCAAGTTCGGCAATAGACATCGCCATGACGCTTGACTCCGTACCATGGTACGGGGGTTATATGGTGGCCCATCATGACCGAGCAAGCCCAACAAGCCCGCGCACACTCCGCCGAAACCGGCAAGGCCGCCGCCATCTATCGCATGGTGATGGACAAACATGTCTGCCCCTATGGCGTAAAGGCGAAATGGCTGTTGGAGCGCAAGGGCTACCGGGTGGAGGATCACCATCTGACCACGCGGGAGCAGACGGACGCTTTCAAGCGCGAACATGATGTGCGCACCACGCCGCAAGTGTTCATCGGCGGCCAGCGTATCGGCGGATATGACGCGCTGCGCGAATATTTCGGCCATGCGCTGCCGAAAGATGGGGAGACGAGTTACCGCCCAGTGCTGGCGGTATTTGCGGTGGCGGCGCTGCTGGGCCTGTCATTGAGCCAGTGGAGTTTCGGCACCCCCTTCACCATTCGTGCGGCGGAATGGTTCGTGGCCTTTGCCATGGCCATGCTGGCGATGCTGAAATTGCAGGATGTGGAGCGGTTTTCCTCCATGTTCGTGGGGTACGACCTGCTGGGGCGGCGGTTCGTTCCCTATGCCTATGCCTATCCCTATCTCGAGGCGCTGGCGGCGGTATTGATGGCGGGCCATGTCATGTCGTGGCTGTCCATCCCGATCGGGCTGTTCATCGGCACCGTGGGTGCAGTGTCTGTGTTCTATGCCGTCTATATCCAGCGGCGCGAGTTGAAATGCGCCTGCGTGGGCGGCAGTTCGAACGTGCCGCTAGGCTTCGTTTCCCTGACGGAGAACCTGGCGATGATCGCGATGGCGCTGTGGATGCTGCTCGGCACCACCACCTGACGCGTCCCTAGCCCGCCCCGCATTGTGCGGTGCCCGTCCCTTCATAGACGATCCGGCCATGGGGGTCGCGCAGCGTGACGGTGCCTTCATAGTTGCGCTTGCCGGAAGGGGTTTCCTCCCCCTCCCCATTCAGCTGTAGGCGCAGGGAATGGGTTCGGCCATTATAGAGCGAGCGCGTTCCGCCCGGCAGCTCGCGCGAACCAGGATCGGCGGCGAAGCGAACCAGTTCCCCGTCGATCTTCATGAATGCATCCACGCCGCGCGCAAACACCCGCATGCCGAGGCTGGTGCCGGGCGCATAGCTGCACCCCGCGCCATACAGATCGGCGGCTTCTATATCGGGATAGAGGATCGGATCGGGCGTCACTTCCTGCAAAGGCGGCGCGGTGTCGTTGGCCCGCTGGACCATCGCCACCATCCGTTCGTCATGCAGTGCCTTTTCATCATGGCTCATCGTGTCGCCGCAGCCCGCGAGCAGCAGCAACAATGCCAGGCATCCCCCCGAAATGCGCATCACTTCCTCCCGAACAGGCGCTCCACATCCGCCATCGACAATTTGACCCAGGTGGGCCGGCCATGATTGCATTGCCCCGACCGCGGGGTGCGCTCCATCTCGCGTAGCAGCGCGTTCATTTCCGCAACGGACAAGACCCGCCCGGCCCGCACTGAGCCATGGCAGGCCATGGTGGAGAGGACATGCTCCACCTTCTCCGCCAGTAACAGGCTGTCACCATGGGTGGAGATATCGTCCGCCAGATCGCGCAGCAGGGCGTGGGCATCGGCGCCCTTCAGCGCGACAGGCAACGCGCGAACCAGCATTGCGCCCGGCCCGAAGCGTTCGAGCGCGAGGCCATAGGCCGCGAACCGTTCCGCCTGTTCTTCCAGCGCGTCGCAGGCCGGTTCGTCCAGCTCGACCACTTCCGGCAGCAGGAGCGCCTGCCCGGCCGAAACATTCTGCGCGGCGCCTGCGGCGCGCAGCCTTTCGAGAACGAGCCGTTCATGCGCTGCGTGTTGATCGACGATAACCAGGCCGTCGCCCGCTTCCGCGACGATGTAGGTTTCCGCAACCTGCCCGCGCGCGATACCGAGGGGATAGTCACGCGCATCGTCGGAAACCGGTTCCGCCATTTCGGCGCGGCCCTGCGGAGCAGGTGCGGCTGTATCCACCTGCTGGCCACCTTCCGGCCCGCGCCAGGCGGATGATGCCTCCCTGACGGAAGCGCCAGCGGATGCCCACGCTGCACCGGAGAAAATGGTTCGTTCCGGCAAGGGCGTCGCTTGCGTCGAAGGAGTGGAGGCAAGCGGTTCCCGCTGCCAGCGATCCATCGCCTGCCCATCAGGCGCCTGCGCGCTGCGCCGGTCGCCCGTGGAGAGAGCCTGCCGCAAGGCCGACACGATGAAGCCACGCACCGCATTCGCATCGCGGAAGCGCACTTCCGTCTTGGCCGGGTGGACATTCACGTCGAGCTCTTCGGGCGGGAGATTCAGGAACAGGGCCAGCACGGCATGGCGATCGCGCGCGAGCAGGCCAGAATAGGCCCCCCGCACCGCGCCGATCAGCAGGCGATCCTTCACCGGCCGGCCATTGACGAAGAGATATTGGTGATCGGCCACGCCGCGATTGTAGGTCGGCAGGCCCGCAATGCCGGTCAGGCGGAAGGGGCCGCGCCCCTCGTCAATCGCCACGCCGTTGCGGGCCAGTTCCCGGTCGATGATCTGCGCCACACGAGAAGGGGTGTCGTCCCCCCGTTGCACGGACAGGATGCGCCGCGCGCCATGGTCGAAGCTGATGGCGATATCGGGCCGTGCCATGGCGAGGCGGCGTACGACATCCAGGCAGGCGGCATATTCGCTGCGCGCGGTGCGCAGGAACTTGCGGCGGGCCGGCACCTTGCCGAACAAGTCGCGGACCTGCACGCGCGTGCCCGGCGGCAGCGCGGCCGGCGCATCGCCCACCAGCGAACCGTGGTCGATTTCGCGGCGCCACCCTTGCTGGGCGCCATGCGGCCGGCTTTCGATCACGAGGCGCGAGACGCTGCCGATGGATGGCAGCGCCTCCCCCCGGAAGCCGAGGGTGGCGACCATCTCTATCGCTTCGTCCGGCAGCTTGGAGGTGGCGTGACGTTCCAGCGCGAGCGCCAGTTCTGCCGGGGACATGCCGCACCCGTCATCCGTCACCTCGATCCCGTCGAGGCCGCCTTCCTCTATCTTTACGGCGATGCGCGTGGCGCCGGAATCGATGGCGTTTTCCACCAGTTCCTTCAACGCGCTGGCAGGGCGTTCCACCACCTCGCCCGCCGCGATGCGGTTGACCAGGCTTTCCGGAAGGCGGCGGATTTGGGGCATATGCGGCATCTTAGCGGGCTGTCGCAGGATTTTCGAGCGGAGCCGTGCAAAAGGCGCGCCCTATCGACACAAATTTTTGGCCTTTGTTGCGGAGTCGGGCTAAGGAGCGCCACTTCTTCTCGGCCGCCGATGCCGGCAGCCGATTCCGCCCACTCGCAATCGCAAGGTCCGGAAAGTCTCGATGCGCTCAATCTTTTCCAAGTTCCTGAAGTTCGGTTCGCAGAATCTCGCCATCGACCTCGGTACCGCGAACACGCTGGTTTACGTTCAGGATCGGGGCATCGTTCTCAACGAACCTTCGGTGGTTGCCATCGAAACGCTGAACGGCATCAAGCGGGTCAAGGCCGTGGGCGATGACGCGAAGCTGATGATGGGCAAGACCCCTGACAGCATCGAGGCGATCCGCCCGCTGCGCGATGGCGTGATCGCCGACATCGAAATCGCGGAAGAGATGATCAAGCACTTCATCCGCAAGGTGAATGGCAAGCGCACCAGCATCTTCAGCCCGCCCGAGATCGTGATCTGCGTGCCGTCCGGTTCCACCTCTGTCGAGCGGCGCGCGATTCGCGATGCGGCGTCAAATGCGGGCGCCTCTCAGGTGTTCCTGATTCTGGAGCCGATGGCCGCCGCGATCGGCGCCGACATGCCGGTGACGGAGCCGGTTGGTTCCATGGTGGTCGATATCGGCGGTGGCACCACGGAAGTGGCGGTGCTGTCGCTGCGCGGGCTGGCCTACACTACCTCCGTCCGCACGGGCGGCGACAAGATGGACGAAGCGATCGTTTCCTATGTCCGCCGACACCACAATCTGCTGATCGGCGAAGCGACCGCCGAACGGATCAAGAAGGATTACGGCATCGCCACCGTGCCGGAAGACGGCGTGGGCGAACAGATCACGATCAAGGGCCGCGATCTGGTGAATGGCGTGCCGAAGGAAATCGTCATCAATCAGGCGCATGTGGCGGAAGCCCTGTCCGAACCGATCGGCGCGATCCTGGAAGGCGTGCGCATCGCGCTGGAGAACACCGCCCCGGAACTGGCCGCCGACATCGTGGACCAAGGCATTGTCCTGACCGGCGGCGGTGCGTTGATCCGCGGCCTGGACGAGCATCTGCGCGAGGAAACCGGCCTGCCGGTGAGCATCGCGGAAGATCCGCTGTCCTGCGTGGCCATGGGTAATGGCCGGGCGATGGAAGATCCGATGTATCGCGGCGTTCTGATGACCGCATGAAGTAGGCACGAGCAAGGGGATTGGCGGTTATGGCGCCGCCCGCAGGCCGCCGTTCGGGCGTTAACAGGAAGGAGCAATTGGGATTGTTCGCCGGGTATCTGGCGGCGATCGTCATTGCCCTGCTCGGCGTGGCCCTGCTTGTGGTCTCGCTGGTGCGCCCGCAGACCTTTTCCGGCCTTCGCACCATTGCGACCGACTTGGCCGCGCCCGCTGGCTCTGCGGGCGCGGAAACGCGCGTCGGTTCCCGAAACGTGTTCGAGAGCGTCGCCGGCTATTACCGCGCTGGCCGGCGCAACGCCCGGTTGCAGGAAGAGCTGCAGATCGCCCGCGTGAAGCTGGCGGAAGCGAAGGCGATCGAGCAGGAGAATGACCGGCTGAAGGCGACGCTTCGCCTCGCCCGGGGCGATAATCGCCCGGTCACGGCAGGGCGACTGATCGGCTCGACCGGGGCCAGCACGCGCAGGATCGCCTTCCTGTCGGTGGGCCGGAACGACGGCGTCCGCCCCGGTATGCCAGTCAGTTCCGCCATGGGGCTGATTGGCCGGGTTCTGGAAGCGGGCGCCAACAGTTCGCGCGTGCTGCTACTGACCGACACGGAAAGCATGGTGCCGGTCCGCCGCGCGACAGATGATGTGGTGGCCTTTGCCGAAGGGCGCGCGGACGGATCGTTGCGATTGCGGCTCATCAATCTCGGCATCAATCCCATCAAGGAAGGCGACGTTTTCGTCACCTCCGGCGCGGGCGGCTTGTTCCGCCCCGGCGTGGCGGTGGCGATGGCGACCGAGATCACGCGCGACGGTGCGATCGGCCAGCTGCTCAGCAACCCCGCCGCCACCGACTTCGTGCTGGTGGAGCCTATCTGGCAGCCGCAGGCACTGAATGTCGCAACGCAGCCGCTGCCCGACGCAGAGGCGGAGCCGGCGGAATAATGGAACAGATCAACCCGAACTCTCGCAGCGACAGGTTCGGCAGCAAGATCAATCGCGACCATTCCACCCTGCTCGCGCATTTCGTGCCCTGGGCGAGCATCCTGCTGGGTTCCCTTGCGCCGATGCTGCCGGTGATCGCGCCCGCACCGGTCATGCCGCCGCTCGGCTTCATGCTGCTGCTGGCGTGGAGGCTGCTGCGACCGGGCCTGCTGCCGATGTGGGCCGGCTTGCCGCTGGGCCTGTTCGACGATTGCCTTTCCGGCCAGCCGCTGGGCTTCGGCGTGCTGTTCTTCACCCTCGCCCTGCTGGCGATCGAGATGATCCAGATCCGCTTTCCCTGGCCCAATTTCCTGCATGACTGGCTGACCGCCGCCGCCTTGCTGGCCGTGTTCGTGGTGCTGGGCGCAATCCTTTCCGGCAGCGCGCCGAGCAACATCCATCTGAAGATCGTGGGGCCGCAGCTGGTGCTTTCCATCGTCCTGTTCCCCATCGTCGCGAGGCTGGTGGCGGCGCTGGACAGGATCAGGCTGCTGCGCGTGCGGCGGGTGAGCTGATCCGGTGGCCGGCCAACCCATCACCGCCAACCTGCTGGCGCAGCGGTTCGAACGGCGCAGCTTCGTGCTTGGCGCGATCCAGGGCGGCGTCGGGCTGCTGCTGGCCGCGCGCATGGGCTATATCGCCGTCGCCGAGAACGAAAAATACAAGATGGAGGCGGAAAGCAACCGGGTGAACCTGTCGCTGATCCCGCCCCGCCGCGGCTGGATTCTCGACAGGAACGGCGCGCCGCTTGCTTCCAACAAGGCGGATTTCCGCATCGACATCATACCGGAGCGGCTGGACGACCGCGAAGGCGTGATCGGAAAGCTCAGCACATTGCTGCGCTTCAGCCCCGCCGAAGAACAGGATCTGCGCGAGAGGCTGGCCGATGCCGCCGGGTTCCAGCCGGTGCCGGTCGCCAGCGGCCTTGGTTACGACAGTTTCGCCGCCGTCAGCGTACGCTTGCCGGAACTGCCCGGCGTGGTTCCGCAGCGCGGCTATTCGCGCTTCTACCCCACCGGGCCGGCGGTCGGCCATCTGATCGGCTATGTCGGTGCCGCTTCCCGGGAAGAGTATGAGGAAGAGCGGATTCCCCTGCTCGTCACTCCCGGCTTCAAGCTCGGCAAGGATGGGCTGGAAAAGCAGTTCGAGCAAACATTGCGGGGCCAGCCCGGCGCGCGCCGGGTGGAGGTGACGGCGACGGGCCGCATCGTGCGCGACCTGGAGACGCGCGAGGATGTTCAGGGCCGCTCCATCCAGCTCACCATCGACGGGCCGTTGCAGGATTATGCGGCACGGCGGATCGGGCTGGAAAGCGGCTCTGTCGTGGTGGTCGATTGCCTGACGGGCGACCTGCTGTGCATGGCATCGATGCCCAGCTTCGATCCGAACAGCTTTTCGGACGGCATCGGCCGCGTCGAATATCAGATGCTGAGCGAGAACGAGCGCGTCCCGCTCCGCAACAAGGTGCTGAAGGGGCTATATCCGCCCGGATCGACGGTAAAGCCGATGGTGGCGATGGCCTTCCTGGAGGCCGGGCTCGATCCGATGGCCAGCGTGAATTGCCCCGGCGGGTTGCGGGTGGGCAATCGCGTTTTCCATTGCTGGCATCGCCGCGGCCACGGCCCGGTGAATATGGCCAAGGGCATCTACCAGTCCTGCGACGTGTATTTCTATCACTTCGCGCAGCAATTGGGCATGGATGTCATCGCCCCGATGGCGAAGCGGTGCGGCATGGGGCAGGAGTTCCCGCTTCCAGTGGCGAGCCAGTTTTACGGCACCGTGCCCGATCCTGCATGGAAGCAGCGGAAATACGGGCAGGCCTGGCAACCTTATGATACGGTTAACGCCACGATCGGCCAGGGCTACATGCTCGCCAATCCCCTGCAGCTTGCCGTGATGGCCGCGCGCCTCGCCACCGGCAACAAGATCATGCCGCGCATGCTGCTGGACGGCAAGCAGCCCCGGTTCGACACGATGGGGTTCCACGGCAATCACGTGCAGGTGATCCAGCAGGCGATGAGCGATGTCATCAACGGTCCGGGGACCGCCGGGCGCGCCCGGTTGCCGATCAGCGATGTGCTGATGGCGGGCAAGACGGGGACCGCGCAGGTCGTCGGCCTCAATGTTTCCAGCGGCAAGGGCGGCATCTGGAAACATCGCGACCACGGGCTGTTCATCTTCTTCGCGCCGTTCGACAATCCGCGTTATGCAGGCGCCGTGGTGATCGAGCATGGCGGCGGATCGGGCGCGGCCTATCCCATCGCGCGCGACGTGGCGACCTTCCTGTTCGACCCCGCCAAGGGGCTGGAAGCCCTGCACGCCATGGAAAAGCAATGGGGCGGGACCGCGCAGCAGCGGCTCACCAATGATTATGCGCGGTTTGCAGCGGCAGCAGGCGTGGACCTGCCGCCTGCCCCGCGCGATCCTGTGGCGATGGAACGGGCCGTGGATGCCGAAGCACGGGCGGGCCTGCAACCGGCGGCTGCGGCGACGGCGGCGGTTACGCCCCGTCCGGAACCGGATGCAGCCCAGCCATGAGGATGCTGACCGTCCCCGCCCCGCTCGCGCGTCTGCCGCTGCTGGTGCTGTTTTCGCTCACCCTGCTGGTCGTGTTCGGATCGGCAGTGCTTTATTCGGCTGCCGGCGGATCGTTCCAGCCCTTCGCTGCCTCGCACTTGCTGCGCTATGTGGTCTTTCTCATCATGGCGTTGGGAATGTCGCTCGTGCCTCGGGACGTTGTCAAGATGGCGGCTTTCCCGGCCTATGCCGCAGTGCTGCTGCTGCTGATCGCGGTGGAAGCGATCGGGGCCATCGGCGGCGGAAGCCAGCGATGGCTGGAACTGGGCTTCATCCGGCTGCAGCCTTCCGAATTCATGAAGCCGACCATCGTGCTGGTGCTGGCGCGGTTGTTCCAGGACCTGTCGCCGACGGTCACGAACAGCTGGAGGGCGCTGATCCCCGCAGGCGTGCTGATCGGATTGCCGATGGCCTTCGTGCTGATCCAGCCTGATCTCGGCACCGCGCTTGCCATCGGATTTGGTGGCGGAGTGGTGCTGTTTCTCGCCGGGATTCCGCTGCGCTTCTTCATCGGCGGCGGCCTGGCGGCACTGGTCGGCGCTCCCCTCGCCTATTTCTTCGCGCTGCATGATTATCAGCGCCGGCGTGTGACGACCTTCATGGATCCTGAAAGCGACCCGCTGGGGGCAGGCTATCACATCACCCAGTCGAAGATCGCGATCGGCTCTGGCGGGCTGACCGGCAAGGGGTTCGGCAATGGATCGCAGAGCCATCTTAACTATCTGCCTGAACCGCATACCGATTTCGTATTCGCCACCATGGCGGAGGAATGGGGCCTTCTGGGCGGATTGCTGGTGCTGCTGGTGTTCGGCATCGTGCTGAGATGGGGGCTGACGGTGGCGCGCGCGGCGCCAGATCGCTTCTCCCGCCTGCTGGCAGCAGGGATGACTGCGACGATCTTTTTCTACGTGGCAATCAACCTGATGATGGTGATGGGGCTGGCGCCGGTGGTGGGGATTCCGCTGCCGTTCATGAGCCATGGCGGCTCGTCCATGATGACGAATATGATCTGCATCGGCACGCTGATGGCGGTCGCGCGGTGGAACCAGACAGCCCGTCCCGCAGGGCTTGCATAAAGCACTTCCAAAGCTCGCGAGAGCAGCTATATGGGCTGCTCCCGCGATTCGCGGGGCGCGGCAATTGCCGATGTGGACGCATAGCTCAGTTGGTAGAGCAGCTGACTCTTAATCAGCGGGTCCTAGGTTCGAGCCCTAGTGCGTCCACCATTTTTCAATGACTTATATGTGGGGCAGCCGCGCTTGCCCTGCGCGAGGTCACATATGGGTATCAGAGTGCGGAACTGCGGTTTTAGCTCGTAATCCTTCGCGCTACTCACTTGGTGAGCCGTGTCACCACTGCATCGATGCACTCCAGCACAGCTTGCCGTTCGGTCGCGGGATCCAATAGAATTTTGAGTTCGTCATCCGTCGGCCGCATCGCTTTTGGCCCTGTCGCCTCTACGTCCGACCCGATGAGCTTTTCCGCGATCTCTTGTGCCGCTCCGCCGGTTGCGCCGATTGGTAACAGGAAAGCGCCCACTTCACGTGCGGCTTCATATTCTTCAAGCACGCCCCCAGCAGGAACAAGCTTGTCCCCTTCCTGCTTTATGCCTCCGATGAATATGATTCCTCCGGCCTGCCGTGCTAGTTCTTTGCGAAGCTCAGTCCACTTGGCGGCGTTCGGCTCGGCACCAGCCAGAGGCTGAGGGAAAGGCCTCGCAATTAGACGTCGGTTCAGATCCCAGCCGCCTCCATCTCGCAACGCCTCAAGAAAGCCTGATATGGCCGCAGAGCCAACGAGCAATCCGGCTCCGCTCACAAGATCTCGCCCCGAACGCCCTATCCAGCGTCCAACATCCTCCGAAAGCCCGTAGATATCGAGCGGCCTGATGTGGCGGCTCTGCAACTCAGCGATGAGCGGGAGTCCGACGTCCGGTTGCTGTTCAAGAAGGCCGCCGAAGAGCCGAAAATTTTGATCGTTACCGACAAGCTGTTGACCGGATACGACGCGCCGGTCCTCTAGGCGATCAGGCCCCAACGCAGTATAAGCCCCTTCATCATCCTGCCCGAATGCCGTCAACCGTCCTCCGATTAGCCAATGCTTCAATCGCATTCGCGCAGAATCCGCACGATCCCATGCGGTAACATTCGTAGCGACAGATCGATCGGTCGTGAGTTGCTGCACGTCAATTGCAGATACGCCAATGCGGCGCACTGCATCAGTCAATGTCAGATAGTTGCCAAATGACACCGGCATTATGGGCTCCCTTGCTTATCGCGGTCGCTTGATCTCGATCGAACACCTGAGCGTCGCAATGTCGCTAAGCGCTCGTCCGGGTTGGGCGGTCGGCTTGCCTCGCTCGAGTTCAACGAGGAAACGCACCCCCACTCCGCTCACAAGGCCGCCGCCAGATCGCCAAGCGGGATCATCAAGGTCATCTCATTCGTGGGCGACGGTAACATGCCCATATTGAGATAGAAGGCCTTGGCCTCCTCGGAAATGGCGTGGACCACAAGCCCCCGAATGCCAATCTCCCCGGCAGCCGCAAGGACGCGCATTGCTGCATCGCGCATCAACCCTCGTCCGATTTTCCTGCCTTGATAAGCTTCATCCACGGCCAAGCGCGCCAGCACGACGACCGGGATCGGATCGGGCATGTTGCGCCGCATTCGGCCAGTTGCATCGCCGCACGCAATCGCGCTCGATGCCAGCGCGTAATATCCCACAACCCTATCGCCGTCGCAGGTGACGAAAACGCGACTTGCGCCAGCGAGTTGATTGGGGCGGGCGCGACGGAGCAACCAGTCGTCGAGCGTGGGGACGCCAGACCGAAATTCATCCAGAATATGACTATCGGCGAGCAACGCCGGAGCGGTCAGACCTGTCACTGATCCCAAGGCGCTTTCGTGTGCATGAGTTTGACCAACTCTTCGCTCACTTCCGGCGGACGCTCCAAGATCGCCAGAAAGTGATCGTAACTCTCTTGGCTGACCATGATGACCCGTTGGTCGAGGATCGCGTCTTCAGCGGCGCGGCGCGCTGCCTCAATCATGAAGTCCGTCCGCGAACGACCTTGAATGCTGGCCGCCTTGTCGATCAGCGCGCGCGTGTCCTCACGAACGCGCAAATTCACAGCCTTCAGCTCGTGGGCGCGGTTCGCTCGATCGGGGGACATATCCATAGCGATTTCCTTTCACGGCGATCATATCACACATGATACACGCTGTGTATCTAATTCTGATCTGCCAATGCGGACAGTGTTTCGCCCTACTTCTCCAATGCCGAGCATCGTTCGGCGTCGTAGGCGTAGCGATTATAGACCGCCGCAACGCCGCTGATCGTACCGCTGACATGGTTCAGCACCTTCTCGACCACGTAGGGCGCAACTCCAGCCCTCGCCATCCCCGACGCCGCCGTGCGCCGAAGATCATGCATATGCCAATCGGATGTCTCCGAGTGCTTGTGCAGCCAACGCAGCGCCTTACTGAACCCGCTCACAGGTGACCGGCGTGTGGTCGTGAACACATAGTCGCAATCGACGAATTGCGGCACCTCGTCCAACAACGACACCGCGAAGTCGCTCAGGTGGACGACATGCGGCTTACCGTTCTTGGCGCGCTCGGCAGGGATCACCCAAGTCCGCGCCTCAAGGTCCAGCTCACTCCAACGCATATTCGCCAATTCACCGCGCCGCTGGGCGGTTGCGAGCAACAGCGGCACGAATTGCCGAAAGGGATAGGCATCCAACCGCGCCGCATTCAGCACGCGGCGGATTTCACCATCGTCAAGAACCCGATCCCGCGACAACTCTCTTGTGGGCGCTTTGAGGCCCGCGATCGGCGTTGCCTCGATGATCCCGCGTTCGAGGCACCAATTGAACAGCTTGCGGATCGTTGCGAGAATGCGATTGGCCTGATAGCTCGCGCCGCGCTCCAATGCCGCATCCATGATTTCCAACACATCGTGCCGCTTGATCTGGCGGATGTCCCGTTGTCCGTGGACCGTGACGAACTCGCGATTGAGGATGCGCTCAGTCTCGCGCCAGTTGCGGTTGCGCGGTTTCGCATATTGCCGGATGAACGCCGCGCAGATTGCTTCAACCTGCATATCAGGCTGGCGACGGCGGCGCGAAGGATCGATTCCTTTCTCCACTTGGCGCAACGCCTCGATCGCTTTTTCACGGGCTTTGACAAGGCTAACGACCGGATAGCGGCCAAGGCCGTAGCGACGCTGCTTTGTGCCGTAGCGATATCGAAGTGCGAACGACCTCAGTCCACTTTCAAAGACGCGAACGGTCAGGCCCGGACAATGCATGTCATGAACGTCATAGACCCCCTTGCGAGGTTTCAGGGCTTGAATCGTCTTATCGGTTAGCGCCTTACGCACACTGTCATCCTTTCGATGACAGCTCAAAAATCACAGTATTCCGCTAATCTCAAAGGATTTTCCGGTTTTGGCGAGGCTTGCATGGGAAAGGTGCAGCCTGCTTCGAATTGGCGAATTGATCGTCGCGTGATCTGGCGGGAATATTCCTGACACGCCCGATCCAATGCGATACGCACGATATGACCGGGGGGTGGTTTAGACCAAACTCCTCGCCGATACGCCGCACCAGATGCCGCGCGACATTCTCCAGAAAATCGATCTCAATAAACTGCGTGTCTTCCGCGTTGGGCACATATGGGTACCAGACGCCTGAATTTGGGTGCCAGAGAGTGAAGAAGAGTGAAGCGATCCGCCGAACGCGAGACCCGCTGATTTTAATGACTTGTGGCCCGTTTTGATGAGTTTTGATAATCTATAACAAGAGCTTAAGCCACGCTCTTAATCAGCGGGTCCTTGGTTCGAGCCCAAGTGCGTCCACCATTTTTATCCTGATTTTAGATGGTTGGGGCCGTCTCTTCGGAGGTGATGACAGCTAACCATGCGCTTGGTTTCGGATAGATGCCTGCGTTTATCGCCTGCGGCGGCGGATCAGACCGCGGAGTCCTAATCTGCCTCACTGGGCCTCTGCCTCTCTCGTGGCTGCCATCTGGTAGATCCACTTGGGCGCGATCCCCGCTGGGATGCCATGACCCCGGATCGCAACCTTTCATTTTGCCAGCATGGACTTGCTGGGACAGACATGAAAGATGCCGGGACTAGGCGATCTTCGCTTCTCGGATGGTTGGGGTTTACGATGGCGCTTACGGGTGGGTGCAATTGCGGGCAGGTTCGTTACCGCCTCGCATTGGAGGTATTGCCGGGGACCTATGCGTGCCACTGCCATCAATGCCAGCGTTGGAGCGGTAGCGCTTTCAGCCAGAGCGCCTTCATTCCGGAGGACAGCATTGCGATTTCGGGGCCGGTCGTCTGCTTCGAGCGAGAGATCGGCGCGGCGGGCGCAATCCAGACTCAGCGGGTTTGCGGCGCGTGTCATTCCCGCATCTACAACACCACCACGACCCGGCCGGGCGTCGCCGCAATTCGGGCCGGCACGTTGGACCGGTCGGACGAGGTGGAGTGCGTCGCGCATATTTTCACGGCCTACAGGCAAGGCTGGTTTGCCATCCCGGAAGGAGTGGCGAGCTGGCCGGAGGGACCGTCGGCCGAGGGGTTTCAGGCTCTCATCCGCGGAGAGCGACCAAAGCCTTCGTAACCGGTGTTCGGGCATTTGACCCGCCGGGGCGACATGACGACCAATCGCCCGGCGCATCCGATGCACGGCACCATCGCGCCCCGCGTTAGCGATGGCCGCATGATGGAAGTTGCCAGCGTGCCGCGTAACGCCCATGGGGCTGCATGAACTTTTCCCAGATTCCCTCCGTACTCGCCGAAGCTCTTTCCGCGCGGGGCTACTCCGATCCTACACCCGTCCAGGCCGCCGTCCTGGAACCCGACGCCGAAGGGCGTGACCTGATCGTTTCCGCCCAGACCGGGTCGGGCAAGACCGTCGCTTTCGGCCTTGCCATGGCTGGCGAGCTGGTGGGCGAACCCGATGCCACCATGGGTGTGCTCGGTCCGGCCGCGCTCATCATCGCGCCCACGCGCGAACTGGCATTGCAGGTCAGCCGTGAGTTGGCGTGGCTGTATGAAAAAACCGGCGCGCGGGTCGCAACCTGTGTTGGCGGGATGGACCCGTCCAAGGAGCGGCGCTCGCTGCGGGAACGGCCGCAGATCGTCGTCGGCACACCAGGGCGGCTGCGTGATCATCTGGAACGCGGGGCGCTGGAGCTGTCTGCCCTCAAGGTCGTCGTTCTGGACGAGGCTGACGAGATGCTCGACATGGGCTTCCGCGACGATCTGGAGGAAATCCTCGACGCCACGCCCGAAACGCGGCGCACGCTGCTGTTTTCCGCCACCATGCCGCCGCAGATCACAAAGCTGGCGCGCAGCTATCAGCGGGATGCGTTGCGGATTTCGACGCTGAACAGCGATCCGGGGCACGGGGACATCGCCTATCAGGTGGTGACCGTGTCGCCTGCCGATATCGAGAATGTGACGGTGAACCTGCTGCGCCTGCATGAGGCGGAGACGGCCATGCTGTTCTGCGCCACGCGTGAAAGCGTGCGCCGCCTGCACGCGACATTGCAGGAACGCGGATTTGGCGTGGTCGCCCTGTCTGGCGAACATTCGCAGTCCGAACGCAACCATGCCCTGCAGGCGCTGCGGGACGGGCGTGCGCGGGTCTGCGTTGCCACCGACGTGGCGGCTCGCGGGATCGATCTGCCCACGCTGAGCCTGGTGGTGCATGTGGAAATCCCGCGCGATGCGGAAACCCTGCAGCACCGTTCGGGCCGCACCGGCCGCGCGGGCAAAAAGGGCACGGCGGTGCTCATCACCCCCTACCCCCGCCGCAAACGGGTGGAATCGATGCTGCGCGGCGCCAATATCAAGGCGGAATGGGTGCAGGCGCCGACGCCGGCCATGATCCAGGAAAAGGATCGGGAGCGGTTGCTGGACGCCCTGCTGAAGCCGGTGGAGTTCGACGAGGCCGATCGCGAACTGGGCGCGCGCCTGCTGGCGGAGCGCGGCGCTGACGATATCGCTGCCATGCTGGTGCGCAGCCACCGCGCCGCCTTGCCGCAGCCGGAGGAGCTGATCGAGAACAGCCCCGCCGCCCGGCAGGAGAGGCGACGCGAAGGCTTTGAAGATGTGGTGTGGTTCCGCATGGATGTGGGGCGGCAGCACAATGCCGATCCGCGCTGGATCTTGCCGCTGCTTTGCCGCCGCGGTCACATCACGCGCAACGAGATCGGGGCGATCCGCATCGGCGCGCGAGAGACGCATTTCCAGATTCCCCGCGCCAGCGCCGATAAATTCGCCGCGACCCTTAGCCGCACCATGGGAGCGGACGAGCAGGACGATGTGCATATCGAACCGTCTGACGGGCCGCGCGAAGCTGCGCGCAACAATCGGCGCAATGCCGCCGGCGTGACCGTGAAGCCCAGCGGGCCGAACAAGGGCCCCTGGCAAAAGCGGGAAGGCCAAAAACGGGACGGCCAGAAGCGCGATGGACCGAAGCGCGAAGGACCAAAGCGCGAGGGCCCGCCGCGGGACGGCGCGCGTCCCAATAGTCCGAAGGGTCCGAAAGGCCCGCCCAAGCCTTGGGCCAAGAAGCCCCATCGCAAGCCGCGCCCGGATTGATCGGGGCGCGGGCGTTGCCGCCATTGGCCGGACACTGGCAGTCGCAAGCGCGACCAGCGCCAGTGTCCGGCCAGGGCAAATCCTAGTCCACGAAAGCGCGTTCGATCACATAATCGCCCGGCTTGTTGTTCGCGCCTTCCTCGAACCCGAACCCTTCGAGCATGGCGGCGAGATCGCGGATCATCGTCATGGAACCGCACAGCATCACGCGGTCGGTTTCCGGATCGAGCCGTGCCGGGCCGTTCAGACCCTGGAAGAGCCGGCCATTATCGACCAGCGTGTTGATGCGGCCGGTGGTGTGGAACGGTTCCCGCGTGACGGTGGGCACGTAGTGGAGTTGCAACAGCGCTTCTTCCTGCACCAGCGGATCTTCGGCCAACTGGCTTTCCAGTTCCTGCCGGTACGCCAGATCGGCGACGCTGCGGACGGAATGCACCAGCACGATCTGGCCGAAGCGTTCGTAGATGTCCGGATCACGCACCAGGCTCATGAAAGGAGCGAGGCCGGTGCCGCTGGAGAAGAGGAACAAGCGGCTGCCGGGGCGCAATGCGTCCGCGACCAGCGTGCCTGTCGGCTTGCGGCCGAGATAGATGCCATCGCCCGGCTGCACATGGCACAGGCGCGAAGTAAGCGGGCCATCGGGCACCTTGATCGACAGGAACTCCAGTTCCTCGGCATAGGACGCGCTGGCGATCGAATAGGCACGCAGCAGCGGACGGTCGCCATTGGGCAGACCGACCATCACGAATTCGCCGGAACGGAAGCGGAAGGTGGACGGCCGGGTGATCGCGAAACTGAACAGACTGTCGTTCCAGTGCCGAACCCAGGTCACGTTCTCCACGCTCAGCGCATTGGTCGGTTCGATTTCGAACCCCCGGTGCACCAATTCGTTCATCAATCGTCCTTCCGTCTTGAAACTGTCAGCGCCCTGCGCATCATCGGCGCAGTATCTCATGCGACGCCCCCTGCGGCAGGCAGAGGCGCACGTCCACCCCACATTATCTTTCAGGGCAGGTAACTAATCCAAACGTCGCGGAGGTGCGCCCTATAATTAACGCTATTGCAAGTCAATCGCATGTTGGAGGATGCCTCGGCGTCGCCTTCAGGAGGCACGCAGTTTCTCGGCGGCTCCTTGGGCAACCCGCTGGACTTCCAGCCAACGCTGCCGCTCCCCTTCCGCGTCTGCCAGGGCACGGTGTGCGGGCGTTTCCCAGCGGCGCATTTCGGCCAGCGAGACGATGTTCTGGACGGTCCGATCCAGATCATCTTCCGGCACGACGGGCTGCAGGATGTCGCGGGCCGCTTCGTGAAGCAGAAGGTCGGTGCCTTCAAGGGTGAGGGTCTTGCGGGGCAGGCCAGCGGCGCGCATCAGCGCACTGAGCCACCGGCCATCCCAGGATGGGGCGCTGGCGTAAAGCCGATGGTCCCCAAGCGCGGCCACCATCCGCTGTGCGACCGCCTCGACGGCCAAGCCTTCCGTTTCCAGCCGCGCCCGCGGTATGCCGTGGATCGCTTCGGCCTGCACATCCCAATCGGTCCATTTCGAGGCGGGACGGATGAGGTGCCCCTCCCCCGTCCCGTCAGCGAATACCCAGCCTATCTCGATCGGATAGGATCGGTCGGATAGCGACGAGGCTTCGAAGTCGAGGAAAGCGATCATGTCCGGCACGAACGTGCGAAGGAGACGAACTTTCCCGGCGCGAAGCTCTCACCGCGAAGGAATGGCGGATGGTCAGACGACCGGGCGCCGCTCCGGCTCTCCGCGCGGCGCTGGGCCGCCGGGACCGCCGGGACGACCGCCCTCCCCATCCGGGCGCATGTCGCCCGCACCGATCTGGCCGTCGCCATCCTTGTCCGCAGCGTCGAACAGGGCGCCTTCATAGGCCAGCAGTTCTTCCAGGGTCAGGCCCTGATCGTAATTGACGTTTGCCTTCACCATCATGGTGGCGCTCAACGGGTCGATCAGCCGGCGCAGCGCCATGTACTGTTCACCCTCGCCCAGATCCGGCCCGATGAAGGCCGGGATGATCTCGCTGTCGCGCGTCGGGGCCTGATTGTCCGACAAGGCCGCCGTGCCCATGTCGCGCTGCCAGGCAAGGAACTCCGCAGAACTGATGGCGCCGTTGCGATCCGCGTCGATCCTTTCGAACCGCGCCTGCACGACTGCATCGCGCCGGGCGTCGATGGTTGCTCGCAATTCGGCAAGCGTCACATAGCCATCGCCATTGGTGTCGCCCAACCGGAACATGCCCGTCACGGCTTCGTCGAACGCCTGACGCTTGATCGGCTTCATTTCAGGCGGGCGCCGACCGCCGGGGCCGCCGCCCGGACCGCCCATCCCCGGACCGCCCATGCCGCCGCCCGGACCTCCGCCAGATGGCGGTCCGCTCTGGGCCAGCAAGGGGGATGACAGCGACAGCAGCGCGACCAGTAACAAACCATGACGCATTCGAGTTACTCCTTTGGGGGGAAGGATATGATCTGAAACAGAACGGGCCTGCGCGGCATGCAGGCGACAGTCACGAGGGCGCGTCCTCAGCCGTGACGGCGGCGTCTCCGCCGAGTGCCTGGTAAATGGCGACCTGCGCATTGAGCTGGTTCAGGCGGTTTTCGATCACGCTGCCTTCCGCGTTGCGAAGCCTTTCGAGCGCGTCGAGCCAGCTTCGCAGAGCCACGGCGCCGGCGGCATATTGGCGCGCATAGAGCTGTTCCGCATCTGCCGCTTCCAGCAATGAGCGGTCCAGCGCCTCCCCCTGCCGGATATATTGTTCGCGGGCGGAAAGTGCGTCTGCCGTATCGCGCAACGCGTCGTAGAAATCCTGCCTGAACTGTTCGGCCGCGATGTCGTAATCCGCGCGGGCGATATCGGTCCCTAGGCGGATACGGTCGGGGTTCAGGACGGACATGGACAGGCTCGCCCCAAGGCTCGCCACCGGGTTGCTCAATATCGAGAGCAAGCTGCTGCTCGCCGTGCCGAGCGAGCCGGTCAGGCTGAGGCGCGGATAATAGCTGGCGGCAATCGCATCCGAATTGGCGAGCGTCTTTCGCAAGCGCAGCTCGGACGCCGCGAGATCGGGACGGCGGGCCAGCAGCTGTGCCGGCACGCCCGCGTCGACACCCGGCAGGTCGGTGCGCGGAAGGCTCTCACGCTCTGGCCCGTCATAGGTCTGCCGTCCGAGCAGCGCGGCCAGCGCGTTGCGCGTAGTCGTGCGGCTTTGTTCCAGCTGGGTCAGCGTGGCTTCCTGCGAGGCGACGGTCTGTTCCGCATCGCGCAATTCCACGCGCGACACGGCGCCGGCATCATATTGGCGCTGCACCAGCTCCAGCGCCTTTTGGGTATAGGCCAGGGTCTGGCCTGCCATGGCGATTCGTTCATTCGCATAGGCAAGCTGCGACCAGGTCGACACGGTGGTGCCAACCAGCGCAAGCTGCGTTGCGGCGAGATCCTGCTCCGTCGCTTCCGCTTCCCAACGCGCCGCGTCCCGCTCCGCATCCAGCCGCCCGAACAGGTCCAGTTCCCAGGACGCGCCGAGATTTCCCGACGAACTGTCATTGCGTGACGCGCCGCTCTCCAGCGATTGCGAGGTTCCGCTGGATGCGCTGGCGCTGGCCGTGGGCAGCAACTGGCTGGCAGCGAGCCGAGCGGACATGCGGGCCTGGTTCAGACGCAGCCCTGCGACTGCGAGGTCCGCATTATCGGCAAGCACCCTGTCCACGAGCGCGGAAAGCTCTGCATCGCCGAACTCGTCCCACCAGGGGCCGGTGCGCAGGCTCGGCGTGCCGCTGACCTGGGTTTGCCAGCCGCTTTCGACCGGCAGGTCCGGTAGCGAATAGCTGGTGCGGCCGACAGAGGCGCAGCCGGTGGTGGCCATCAGCAGGGCGATCAGCCCGGCGCGGGCGGCGTGGTTACGCATCATGTCCGTCAATCTCTCGCAAGGGCTTCGACCGGATCGAGCCGCGCGGCGCTGCGCGCTGGAAGGAAGCCGAAAGCCACGCCGATCAGGGTCGAGCAGGCGAATGCCACCACGATGGATGTGGTCGAGAACACCATCGCAAAATTGGTGCTGGTCCAGCTGAAGATCACGCCGATGCCAAGCGCCAGACCCACGCCGATGATGCCGCCCAGCAGGCACACCAGTATGGCTTCGATCAGGAATTGCTGGAGGATATCGGATTGCCGCGCGCCAACCGCCATGCGCACCCCGATCTCGCTGGTCCGTTCCGTGACGGACACAAGCATGATGTTCATCACCCCGATCCCGCCCACGACCAGCGAAATGATGGCGATGGCGGCGATCAGCAGGGTCATCGTCTGGGTGGTGCTGGTGATGGTCTGGCGTATCTCGTCCGTATTGCGGATGAAGAAGTCGGTCGTGCCGTGGCGCCTTTCCATCAGCGTCGTGACGGCGGCCTGCGCAGCCGACATGTCGGAGCCATCGTCGATCCGCACCGTGATGCTGCTGAGGAATGACTGCCCGAGCATCCGCGTCATCACCGTGGTGTAGGGCACGTAGAAGGTCAGGCTGTCATTGCCGCCACCCGGACCGGACTGGCTGGTTTCCACCACACCGATCACGCGCACGGGGACGTTGCCCAGCATCACCACCTGGCCGATCGGTTCCTCGCCATTGGTGAACAGCGTGTCGCGCGTATCCTCGTCGATCACCGCGACCTGGGAACGAGCGGACACGCTGGCCGCATCGAACAGGTCGCCCGTCATCAGGTCGAGGCCCTTCACACGGAAATAGCCGTCACTGACACCGTTGATCTGGGCAGTGGCCGCGACATTGCGGAACAGGGCGGTCGCGCTGCTGGAGACGCTGGGGGTCACGCTGTCGACATAGGGCTGTTCCGCCAATGCGGTCGCATCGGCCGGAACCAGCGTTTCGATGCGGCTGGACCGCATGTCGCCGAAGCTTTGCCCCGGATAGATGTCCAGCGTGTTGGTGCCGAGGCTGCTGATATTCTCCAGGATGCGTTGCTGCGATCCATTACCCAGCGCCACCACGGACACGACCGAGGCGATGCCGATGATGATGCCCAGCATGGTGAGGAAGGTTCGCAGCTTGTGCGCCCGCATCGCCAGCACCGCCATCCGCGTCGCTTCACGGAACCGGTCCGCCAATTGCTGCCAGCCGCCTGCGCCGCCCTGCCGACTGGGGAGCGTGGCGACAGGTGTGGTTTCGCGCGTGCTGCGGTCCGCCACGATATCGCCGTCGCGGATTTCAATGATGCGGTCGGCATGTTCGGCGACCGCCATGTCATGCGTGACCAGGATGACGGTGTGGCCTTCCTGATGCAGTTCCCCAAGGATGCGCATGACTTCCACCCCGCTCGCGCTGTCGAGCGCGCCGGTGGGTTCATCCGCCAGGATGACTTCGCCGCCATTCATCAGCGCGCGGGCAATGGACACGCGCTGCTGCTGGCCGCCGGACAGCTGGCCGGGCCGGTGTTCCGTCCGTTCGCCCAGCCCCAGTTGCGAGAGCAGCGCCTTCGCCCGCTCGCTCCGCTGCTGGCGCGGGCTTCCGGCATAGATTGCCGGCACCTCGACATTGCCGAGCGCGCTCAGATCGGAAAGCAGATGATAGCGCTGGAAGATGAAGCCGAAATATTCCCGGCGCAGGGCGGCCAGCTCGTCCGGCTCCATCCGCCCCGTTTCGCGCCCGTTGACGGCGTAGCTGCCGGATGTGGGCCGGTCGAGACAGCCGAGAATATTCATGAGCGTGGACTTGCCGGAACCCGACGCGCCGACGATCGCGACCATTTCGCCCGACCTGATCTCGAGATTGATGTCCTTGAGTGCAGCGAACACGCCGTCGCCGGAAGGATATTCACGCCGGACATTGCGCAGGCGCAGCAGGGTGTGGTCAGTCATGGCCGCGCTCAAAACGGGGGTGGCCCCATGCCGCCGCGTCCACCGCCACCGCTGGTCTGCGCCGCCGCGGTCGCTTCGCCAAGGACTACGGTGTCGCCTTCCGCCAGACCGTCCAGCACTTCGGCCGAAACATTATTATTGAGGCCGATCTGCACCTCGCGCGAAGCAACGCGTCCGTCCTCCCCCACAACCCGAACGGTGTAACGGCCATTCTTCCCCTTCGCGCCCAAGGCGGCGGACGGGACGGTCAGCGCATTCTCTTTCCGGGCGAGCACGATGGTGACCTGCGCTGTCATCAATGCGCGCAGTTTTCCATCCTCATTCGGCACGTCGAACAGGGCGTTGTAATAGATCGCCGTGGACGAGCTGGTGGACGACGCCGAAGTGGTCGTATCCACTTCGTTCACGATGGATTCCGGCGCCGGTTCCACCTGTGCAAGGCTTGCCTCGTACCGGTGGTCGGGATCGCCCAATATGGTGAAATACACGGGCAGGCCGGGATCCACCTTGATGACGTCGGCTTCCGAAATTTCCGCCTTCACCTGCATGACGTCGAGCTGCGCCAGGATGACGATGGTGGGCGCGGACTGGTTCGCGTTGACCGTCTGCCCCTGCTTGGTGACGACTGCCACCACCACACCGTCCATCGGCGCCACGATCTTCGTATAGCCAAGATTGACCTGCGCCGTGTCCATGTTGACGCGCGCCTGCTGGATTTGCGCGTCGATGACGTCGAGCTGGGCCTTGGCGGCTTTCCATTCCGCTTCGGCGGCTTCGTAATCCGCCATGGATGTCGCTTCGCCCGGACCCATCGCCTGCTGCCGGCGGAATGCCTGCTGCGCACGGGACAGCGTCGCCACCTGCGCAGCGCGCTGTGCCTGGGCGTTGGCGAGTTCGGCCCGTGCGTTCTGCAACGTGTTGACCTGCGTCTGGTCGTCGATCTGGGCGATCAGCTGACCCTTGCGGACCACATCCCCGATATCGACGGTAAGCACCTCGATACGGCCGGACACCTGCGCACCGACGCTGACCATCTCCTTGGGTTCGAGCGTGCCGGTGGCTTCAACCGTTTGTTCGATATCGCCGCGACCGACCTTCGCGGTCAGCAAGGCCGGTTCGTTCCCGTTCGAGAAGAACACGCGCCACACGACAAGGGCGAGCAACAATGCGCCGATAACGGCGCCTCCGATCCACATCTGGCGGCGAGACATCATGTCGGCCGATATGGAGGCGATCGGCTGTCTTTTGGGTAAAGAGTTCGCAAGCGGAACGTAAAGTTTTCGAAAAGCCGGAATGACTTCGCCCGCAGGCTGCGCCATGCAGGAAAGGTGAGCGGCCCCCTCCCCCTTATCCTCCTCGTCGATGACGATCTCGACCTCAGCGCGCTGGTGCGCGAGTATCTGGAGAGTGAGGGCTTTGCCGTGGAAACCGTATCAAACGGCGTGGATGGCGCGAAGCGAGCCCTTTCAGGAGAGCATGAGGCGGTGATCCTCGACGTCATGCTGCCACGCATGAACGGGATCGACGTGTTGCGGGAAATCCGTCGCTCGAGCCAGATCCCGGTATTGATGCTGACGGCACGGGGCGACCAGATCGACAGGGTCGTCGGGCTGGAGCTGGGCGCGGATGATTATGTCGCCAAACCCTACTACCCGCGTGAACTGGTTGCCCGCCTGCGCGCCGTGCTGCGGCGCAATGGCGCGCTGGAGCAGGCCACGACCGATCCGATCGTGATTGGCGATCTGGAAGTCCAGGTCGCAGCCCGCCGCGCCAGCTGGCAAGAGGCGCTGCTGGAATTGACCGCTTCGGAATTCAACCTGCTGGTCGTCCTCGCCCGCGCTGGCGACGATGTCGCGACCAAGGATGCGCTTTCGCAGCATGGGCTTGGCCGCAAACGGCAATCCTATGACAGGAGCGTCGATGTCCATGTCAGCAATCTGCGGCTGAAGCTGGAAGCAGGATCGGAAGGCTCCATTGCGATCGAGACGATCCGCGGGGTCGGCTATAGGTTGCGGGTCCGGGCATGAAGCGGCGCCTGTTCTGGAAGATCCTGCTTGCCTTCGGGCTGACATTTTTCGCCATCACGCAGGGGCTTTGGCTGCTGTTCGAGCTGAACCGGGCTGACCGCCCATCCCCCGAACGCTTCATGATGGAGGAAGTCGGCCCAGCCCTGCTGCAAGCCGGCAAGCAGATCGTGGCCATTAGCGGGCCGGCGGCCTGGTCGGGCTATGTCGCCAGCCTTCCGGCCCACCAGCGCGAACGCTTGCGGATGGACAGCGACGGGGCCCGGCCTGAGGCGAGCGGTGGAGAGGAGCTTGCGGTCCTGGTGGAAGGTGCCGATGGGCAGCGCTACCGACTTTCCTATCTCGGCCGCCCTGAACAGCCACGATCGGTCAACACGCCCCCCGAACTCATCGTCCTGGGCCTGTTGGGTGGCCTCGCCTTCAGCGCAGCGCTGGCATGGTATCTGACGGAGCCGATCAATCGCCTTCGCAAGGGCTTCGACAGCCTTGCGCGCGGCGAGCTCGACGTGCGGCTTGCCCCGTCCATTGGCGGGCGGAGGGACGAGATCGCCGATCTCGGGCGCGATTTCGACATGATGGCGCAGCGCCTCCAGCAACTGGTTCTGGCGCGGGACCGGCTGCTCCACGACGTGTCGCATGAATTGCGATCCCCGCTCGCGCGGATGCAACTGGCCATCGGTCTCGCCCAGCAGAAGGATGAGCGGTCCGGGCTGTCCCTCGATCGCATCCAGCACGAGGCGCAGCGGCTGGAGATGCTGGTGGGCGAACTTCTGACCCTTGCCCGCGCCGAGCATGGGCAATCCTCTGCAGAGGAATATTTCGATCTTGCGGGTATCGTGGCCAGCGTCACCGACGATGCGCGGTTCGAGGCGGCGGCAAGCGATGTGGCCATCCAGCTTCTGCAAGACGTGCCGGCGGAAGATGATCGCCCGCTGCTGGAAGGCAGCGCGGAACTGGTGCGGCGCGCCATCGACAATGTTCTGCGCAACGCGCTGCGATTTTCGCGCTCGGGCCAGACGATCACCGTACGCATCGCCTACAGCGGCACCGACGTGCTATACCGTGTCGAGATATCGGATGAGGGGCCGGGCATATCCGATGCGGAAATGGCCACTATCTTCAATCCCTTCATGCGCGGGGGGGAACAGGGTGAAGGGTTCGGGCTTGGCCTTTCCATCGCCTCGCGCGCAGTGATTGCGCATGGGGGCACGGTGGAGGCAGCCAACCGGCCTGCGGGCGGCCTGACGGTGGTCATGAGCTTCCCCGCCGCCGTCTGACAAGCTTAACAGGGAAACCTTCGGCGGCCGAAACGTTGCGACATCACCTGGACCTGTGCCCGCCGGCGATAAGCGAGGGCTATTGTTCGAGCAGGGTCCAGCCAGAACAGTGTCAGGCAGCAGTGGAGGGCCATCGTGTCGACATCCCCAACCGTCCATGCAGTGTCGCCCGGGGCCAGATGGTCTGCGCTCGCCCTGGGCATCGTCTTCGGACTGATCGGCTTGATACTGCTGGCCGGCGGCGCGTGGCTCGCCGTTCTGGGAGGGTCTCTCTATTACGTGATCGCGGGCGCTGCGCTGGTCGCGTGCGGCATATTGCTGGCGCGGCGGAACGTTCGCGGTGCCTGGCTTTATATCGCCGTATTCATCGGCACGGTGCTGTGGGCCTTCTGGGAATCCGGGGCGAATGTGTGGGCGCTGGTTCCCCGGATCGTCGGACCGGCTGTCCTCCTGATCGCTGTCATGCTCCTCCTCCCGGTATTGCGGGGATCGCCGCTGCGCTGGAAAGGCGCCGTGAGCGTTGCTGCGGCGTCTTTCCTCGTGCTCGCTATCGGAACAGTTGCCGTCGCGAGCAGCGGCCCGTCCGCCGTGCTGCGCGATTTGCCCGATGCCGGCTTCACGCCGGGCGCCTCCACCTTTGCCGCCTCTGGCGGGGACTGGACGGCGTATGGCGGCACATATGGCGCGCAGCGTTATTCCCCGCTTGCGCAAATCACGGCCGACAATGCCAGGAAGCTGGAAAAGGTCTGGTCGATCCACACGGGCGACCTGCCGCAGGACATGAAGCACAACAGCTACGGCGCGGAAACGACGCCGATCAAGATCAACGACACGCTCTATCTCTGTTCCGCCACCAACATCATGATGGCGCTCGACCCGGCCACCGGGAAGCAGAAGTGGCGTTATGACCCGCAGGTTTCCGATGACTGGATCCCTTACACCGCCGCGTGCCGGGGGGTCAGCTATTATGCGGCAGCCAATGCCGATCCCGCCCAGCCCTGCGCGCGCCGCATCATAGAAGGAACGCTCGACGCCCGGATTATCGCGGTAGATGCCGATACAGGCCATCCCTGCCCTGGCTTCGGCACGAATGGCGCAGTCAACATCACTCAGGGGATGGGAACGGTGATCCCCGGCATGGTTTCGATCAATTCGCCGCCGGTCATCGTGCGCGATGTGATCGTGACCGGCCATCAGGTGCTCGACGGACAGCGCATCGATGCGCCTTCCGGGGTCATCCAGGGCTTCGACGTGATGACGGGCGAGTTGAAATGGGCATGGGATCTGGGCGCGCCGGATCGGACCGGCCTCCCGCCCGACGGTGAAACCTACACGCTGGCAACCCCGAATATGTGGACCATCGCCTCGGCGGACGAACAGCTCGGGCTGGTCTATCTCCCCATGGGCAATTCCGCTGTCGATTACTGGAGCAGCGCTCGCAGCGCTGAAAAGAAGCAATACTCCACCTCGCTGGTTGCGTTGAATGCTGAAACCGGTCGTCCGGCGTGGCATTTCCAGACGGTGCATAACGACGTGTGGGATTACGATCTCGGCTCTCAGCCCACGTTGGTCGATCTCCCCGGCGGCGTTCCGGCAGTGGTACTGGCCAGCAAGCAGGGCGACATCTACGTGCTCGACCGCCGCAATGGCCGGATGCTGACCGGTGTTGAGGAACGGCCGGCCCCTCAAGGCGGCGTGGAGCCGGATCAGCGGTCCGCCACCCAGCCCTTCTCCCTCTTCCACACGCTTGCCAAGCCCCGGCTGCAAGAAGCCGACATGTGGGGCATGTCGCCGATCGACCAGATGATCTGCCGCATCCAGTTCCGCCGCGCCTCCTACGACGGGATGTACACCCCGCCCACGGCGGACCGGCGCTGGATCGAATATCCGGGATATAATGGCGGGTCCGACTGGGGCGGCATCGCGGTGGACCCTTATCGCGGCGTGATCGTCGCCAACTATAACGACATGCCCAATTACAACCGTCTCGTCCCGCGCGAGGTCGCGGACAAGAAGGGCTGGGCGCCGCGCGGGGAGGCGCGTGGCGGCAGCATGGGCGGCGGGGCGGAAGGCGCCGGCGATCCGCAGGCGGGCGCCCCTTATGCCATCGATGTCAATGCCGGATGGCGCATGCCGCTCACGGGCCTGCTCTGCAAGCAGCCGCCCTATGGCGGTATCCGCGCCATCGACCTTCGCAATGGCGAGACGATCTGGGACCGCCCCTTCGGCACCGCTCGCAAGAACGGGCCGTTCGGCATCCCTTCCATGCTGCCCTTCCACATCGGCACGCCGAACAATGGCGGCAGCGTGGTGACGGCAGGCGGGGTGATCTTCATAGCTGCGGCAACCGATGATCTGTTCCGCGCCATCGACCTCCGCACCGGCAAGACGATCTGGCAGGACAAGCTGCCCGCCGGCGGCCAGGCGACGCCCATGACGTATGAGGTGAACGGGCGCCAATATGTCGTCATCATGGCCGGCGGGCATCACTTCATGGAAACGCCCATCGGGGATGAGTTGATTGCCTATGCCCTCCCGTCCTAGTCCCTGAACTTCGCCGCGACGGCATGGGCCATCAACTGAAGAACATGGAATCAGGGCGCAAGTGGTATCAATGATGAAGGCTGGGCGCGGGTCGCGCCTGTACGGCAAGTTCGGAATGGTTCTGGCAGTGCTTGTCGCCATCGGCATTGCGATCTTCGCCGTTCGACCCGGGGCCATTCGCGATCTTCTTCGGATGGATCCGGCGCGAATGGATTACACCTGGCTTCGCGACGGGTTGGACCAGGCGGCCGAGGCGGCCGACATCACCCTCGCCAGCGCGCGGCAGGGCGGGACGGTCGCGGCGGCGGATACGCTGGAAAGCGCGATTGTCTATTCCCGCGCCAATGCCCGCCGCACCGGCACGCATCCCATTCCCCGCCATATTCGGGAGCAGTTGAAGGACTTTTTTCCAGCCTATGTGCTGGACAAGGTCCGCTGGACCTATCCCAGTCGCGACCTCGATCTCGGTTCCGCGGTTGCGGCATGGTATCGCGCGCATGGCGGCGCGGTGACGCTGGAGGACACTATCGTCTATTCCAATTCCCGCGCGGTCAATATGCGCTATCTCTGGGCCCATGAATTGACCCATGTGATGCAGTATGAGGAATTGGGCCTGAAAGATTTCGCCCGGGTATATGCCACCAATCCGCAATTGCTGGAACGGCAGGCCTGGGACAATGCGAAGCAGATCGTTTTCGCCCTGCAACGCAGTGAAAGGGAGGCGGCAAAAGCTGCCAATGCGCCGCCGCCTTCTGACGAGGAGACATTGGGCGAACCGGTCGAGACACCGGCCCATCCGGGGGAGCCGGAGGCCGAGATTACCGCGCCGGAAAACGAACGTCCGGCCGATAAAATCTGATGTCGAATTTCTGTAATTTTTTCGGGAACCGTTGAAGGCTTCGTTCGTTCGCCTCGCGAAACATGGGTTGCATGTGCCGCGTGGCGTCGGGGGGCGTGGCACTGCTCAGGGTCGTTTCCCGCATCTGGATGGATAATGTCGCCCAATAGAGGCTTTGAACGATATTGGTTGCTGCATTTCGGCCTGGCAGCGATCCTTCTGGGGACATTCTTCGCGGATGTGACCTTCCCGCTCGGAACGGCGGTGTGGGTGATCTATCTCATCCCCACTGTGCTGTCGTTCATCGGCATGCACCGCATGGCGCCGGTCATCGTCGCCGGCATAGCCGCGCTGTTCACGATCGCCGGTCTTTATCTCGCCCCCGCGGGCGTCGACCCCGAAATCGCGATCATCAATCGTAGCCTTGCCACGCTGGTCAACTTCGCGCTTGCTGCGATCGGCTTCATGTTCATCTCCTACCGGAATGAAAATCGCCACCAACAATGGTTGCGAGAGGGCGAAGCGAGACTGGCAAGCGTCGTGGGCGGCGAATTGTCGCTGGAGGAACTCGGCCAGTCCACACTGCGCTTCCTGACCGAATGGCTGGGCGCATCCGTCGGCGCAATCTATCTGCGCGATGGCGAGCAGTTCCGCCGCCATGCCACTTACGGCGTTCCCGATGCTGCTCCTGTGCCGGAATCGCTGTCTCTGCATGACGGTTTGCTCGCACAGGCCGTGCGCGATCAGCGCAGCTTCGTGGTGAAGGATGTGCCGCAGGGCTATCTGACCTTTGGCACCGCGTTGGGGCAGTCCGCGCCGCGACAACTCGTAATCGCTACCAGCCAGGCGGACAGTTTCACCAACGCCGTGCTGGAATTGGGTTTTTTCGATCTGCCGGAAGCGCGCATTGGCGAAGCGCCGGAGTTTCTGGACCGCATTCGCACCCCACTTGGCGTCGCCTTCCGATCCGGCATGTACCGGTCGCGCCTGCAGACCCTGCTCGCCGAAACGCAGCAGCAGGCGGAAGAGCTGCAGACGCAGAGCGAGGAACTGCGCGCCACCAATGAAGAGCTGGACGCACAGAGCAAGCAGTTGATGGAATCGCAGAGCCGTCTGGAAGATCAGCAGACGGAGCTGGAACGCAACAACGCCCAACTGGAAGAGCAGACCCAATCGCTCGAGGCGCAGCGCGACGAGCTGACCCGCGCGCAGACCGCGCTCAAGGCGCAGGCCGGCGATCTCGCTCAGGCGAGCCGATACAAGTCCGAATTCCTCGCCAATATGAGCCATGAATTGCGCACCCCGCTCAATTCACTGCTCATCATGGCCCGCCTGCTGGCGGATAATCGCGGCGGCAATTTGTCCAGCGAGCAGGTGCGTTTCGCGGAAACGATCGAAAGTTCCGGCAACGATCTGCTGAACCTCATCAACGACATTCTCGATATCTCGAAGATCGAGGCCGGCAGGCTCGAACTGCAACCGCGCAACGTGGAACTGGAAGGCGTGTTGCAGAAGATGCGCAATGTCTTCGCACCGGCGGCGCAGGACAAGGGACTCACTTTCGAAACCAGCATCGCGGAAGATACGGCGCGCCAGATCGAAACCGATCCGCAGAGGCTGGAACAGGTTCTGCGCAATTTCCTGTCCAATGCGGTCAAGTTCACCGACACCGGATCGGTCCGTCTGGAAGTGACGGGCGGCCAGCAGCCCGGCCGCGTTGCCATCACCGTCCGCGATACCGGGCCGGGCATCCCGGAAGACAAGCAGGACACCATCTTCGAAGCATTCCGTCAGGCCGATGGCAGCATCAGCCGCAAATATGGCGGCACCGGCCTCGGTCTTTCGATATCCCGCGAACTCACCCGTTTGCTCGGCGGCGAGATCGGATTGGTGAGTGCGGACGGCAAAGGCAGCGCCTTCACCATCGAACTGCCCGAAGCCTTCAGCGGCCCCGCGCCCGATGCCGCTTCGCCAGTCAGGATGGCCGTTACTCGCCACGTCATGGCAGAGGCTGCCCCGCCCCGCCCCGCCCTGTCCCGCGCCGCGCTTGTAGAGGATGATCGGGCAACCCTGTCAGGGGACGCGCGCGTGATCCTGATCGTCGAGGACGATCCGACCTTTGCCCGCATTCTGCGCGATCTGGCGCATGAGCTGGATTTCCAGTGCATCGTGGCGGGCACAGCGGATGAAGGCGCCCTGTTCGCCCGGCAATATCTGCCCCATGCCGTCATCCTCGACATGAACCTGCCCGACCACACCGGCCTGTCGGTGCTCGATCGGATCAAGCGGGACACGCGCACGCGGCACATCCCGGTGCATGTCGTCTCCGTGGACGACGATATGCAGGCAGCGCTGGCCAATGGCGCGGTCGGCTATCTGTTCAAACCGGTCAGCAGGGATTCCCTCATCGACATGCTGGAAGGGCTGGAAGCCCGCATGTCACAGCGCCTGCGCCGTGTTCTGGTGATCGAGGATGACGCCACACAGGCGGAGAGCATACGCCACCTTCTGGCATCGCGCGATGTCGAAACGGTGGAGGTGCATAGCGCAGCCGAATGCCTCGACCTGCTGAGCCGGGAAACTTTCGACTGCATGGTGCTGGATCTCAACCTGCCCGACATGCCGGGCATGGACCTGCTGGAAAGGCTGAGCGGGGACGATCGGTTCGGGTTCCCCCCGGTGATCGTATATACGGGCCGCGATCTGTCGTCGGACGAGGAACTGGCGCTGCGCCGCTATTCGAAGTCCATCATCGTCAAGGGCGCGAAATCGCCAGAGCGGCTGCTGGATGAAGTGACGCTGTTCCTCCATCAGGTCGTTTCCGAGCTGCCCGACGAACATCAGAAGATGCTGGCCCGCTCCCTCAGCCGCGATGCCTCTCTGGATGGGCGGCAGGTCCTTGTGGTGGAGGATGACGTTCGCAACGTCTATGCCCTCACCAGCATTCTGGAGCCGCATGGCGTGCGCATACGCATCGCGCGCAATGGCAAGGAAGCGCTGGATACGCTGGAGAAATCCCGTCTCAATGGCATCGGCGCTATCGACCTTGTCCTGATGGACGTCATGATGCCGGAAATGGACGGACTTACCGCCATGCGCCGGATCAGGGAGGATGCACATTGGCGCAACCTGCCGATCATCGCGCTGACCGCCAAGGCCATGGCGCGGGACCAGCATGAATGCCTTGAGGCAGGGGCAAATGATTATCTCGCCAAGCCGCTGGACATCGACAAGCTGCTCAGCCTCGTGCGCGTCTGGATGCCGCGATGACGCCGCAAAGCGGAATGGTGCAGGATATCGAACTGGACCTGCTGATCGAGGCGATCTGGCGACGCTACCAGTACGATTTCCGCAACTATTCCCGCGCCTCACTGGCAAGGCGGATGGAACGGGCGCTGCTGCACTTCGGCCATGACACCATCTCGCAGCTGCAAAGCCGCATCCTGCATGATCCGGCCAGCCTCTCTGCGCTGCTTGGTTTCCTGACGATACAGGTCAGCGAGATGTTTCGCGATCCGCATTATTTTGCGGTGCTGCGGGAAAAGGTCATTCCCCATCTCAGGACATGGCCCTCGCTGAAGGTCTGGATCGCGGGCTGCGCCAATGGGGAGGAGTTCTATTCACTGGCGATCCTGTTCCGGGAAGAAGGATTGGAAGACCGCACCCTATTCTACTGCACGGACATCAACCCGGCTGCACTGGAAAGAGCGGAAGCGGGCATCTTCGAGGTGGATCGTATCGCGGGCTTTTCAGCGAATTACCGCGCAGCGGGTGGAAAATCCTCACTTTCCGACTATTATACTGCGGCATTCGGCGCCGCCCGGTTCGATCCGACTTTGCGCCGCCGCGCCGTGTTCGCCGATCACAATCTGGCCAGTGACGAGGTATTTTCGGAGATGCAATTCGTCTCCAGCCGCAATGTGCTGATCTATTTCGATCGTCCCTTGCAGGATCGTGCACTGGGCCTGTTCGCGCGATCCCTCTCGCGTGGAGGGTTCCTGGGTCTGGGCTCGAAAGAGACGCTGCATTTCTCTGCCCATGCGCCGCTGTTCGGCGACTTCTGCGCGCAGGAAAAGATCTATCGGCGGAACGTGGCAGCCTATACGGAACCGGCCCATGCAGGCTGAAACGATCCGCATCCTCGCCGTCGACGATATCGAGGCGAATCTCGTCGCACTGGAAGCTGGTCTCGACCTGCCCGGCGTGGAACTGGTCAAGGCACGCGGCAGCATAGAAGCCCTGGAACTGCTGCTGCATGGTGAGTTCGCCATCGCCCTGCTCGACGTGCAGATGCCGGAAATGGACGGGTTCGAACTCGCCGAACTGATGCGCAGTACGGAGCGCACGCGCGGCATCCCCATCATTTTCCTCACCGCTGTCGCCACCGACGAGAAGCGGCGTTTTCGCGGGTTCGAAGCGGGCGCGGTGGATTACCTGCTGAAGCCGCTGGACCTGCACATATTGCGCAGCAAGGTCGCGGTGTTCGTGGAACTCGCCCGGCAGCGGCGCGAACTGGCCCGCCAGCGGGACGAGCTCGGCGCCGCGCTCGGCCGCCTGCGGGCGCATGGAGACAATTCCCCGCTGGCGGTGATGGAACTCGATTCCGACCTGCGCATCATCGCCTGGGCCGAAGGGGCACAGCGTCTGTTCGGGCTGGAACCCCACGCCATGCTCGGCACGAAACTGGCCGAGGCGCCGTTCGTGATGGATCGTGATCGCCAGAACTTCCTCACGGAAATCGCAAGTCTGAAGGATGGCGGCGGCGACCAGCGGGAATTGCAGCGCCATGCCTTCCGCCATGCCGACGGTTCCGCTCGCGAAGGCGAATGGTACTGCTCTTCGCTCGCCAGCAAATCCGGCACCAACTGCACGTTGATGCTGCAGGTGCTCGACATAACGGAGCGGTTGCGGGCCGAGGAAACGCAGCGCCTGCTGATCGGCGAACTCAACCACCGCGTGAAGAACACGCTGGCAACGGTCCAGGCAATCGCGTCGCAAAGCCTGCGCCGCGCGGATTCGCTCGATCAGTTTTCGGATAATTTCAACGGCCGGCTCCAGTCGCTTGCGCGCGCCCATTCGCTCCTCAGCGCAACCACCTGGGAAAGCGCCAGCCTGCGCACTCTGATCGCGGACCAGCTATCCATCGGGACCGCACCGGCGGACCGGCTGACGTTGGAAGGGCCGGATGTGGAACTGCCGCCGGAACTGGCGCTGCGGTTCGCGCTCGTCCTGCATGAACTGACGACCAACGCCCATAAATATGGCGCCCTTACCGTCCCATCTGGCCACGTAACGATACATTGGACGCTGGCGGGCGGCATGCTCGAACTGGATTGGACCGAATCGGGCGGCCCGGCCGTGACGCAGCCGCGCGCACGCGGTTTCGGGACCGATCTCATCTCCAGCAGCCTTTTGCCATGCGGCGGCGAGGTGGAAGCGGATTTCCACCATTCGGGCGTCCGGTGGTCCATCGCCTTGCCGCTTGAGGAAGGCGCAACGCGCTCGCCCCGCCCCTCCGCCGACGCTTCGCATGAGCAGGCACCTGCTGACCGGCCAGCGGCCGGTCATTCGCCCACACTCACGGGCCGCCGCGTGCTGATCGTTGAAGACGAACCGCTCGTCGCGATGGAACTGGCACTGCAACTGGAAGATGACGACATCATTCCGCTCGGCCCGGCGACGTCCTGCAGCCAGGCGCTGCATATCATCGCCACCGAACACCCCGACGCGGCGCTGCTGGACGGCAATCTCAATGGCGAGAAGTCCGACAACGTCGCGGATGAACTCGACGCGCGGGGGATTCCCTTCGCCTTTGTCAGCGGCTACGGCCGGGAAGTCCTGCCCCCAGCGCATCAGCATCGTCCGGCGTTGACCAAGCCCTATATGATATCCGATCTGCGCAGCGTCCTGTGTATTCTCGCGCAACAGGATGCAGAAGAACGGGCGGATCAGACTGCATTGTAGAAGGCAGCGCGGTCTTTCGCCGGACCCGTCAGCCGCCAGCGTCGCTCGCAGCCTGAAGCCCGCAGCATCTGTGGCGCTGATGGAACGGCATGCGGATGGTCAGTAATCGGTCACGCCCGCTGACCCTCAAGGGCACGTGATCTGTGATTGCCATGAGCCGTGAAGCCCGCGTGTGACCCTAAGACATGACCTCTTGCGCCTGACTTTCGGCGGCTGCGCGATCATCCCAAGCAGAATAAGGAAAAGGCAGGAGAACTGCCGGACCAAAGCCACCAAATGCCTGAAAATGGTAGCGGAGGAGGGACTCGAACCCCCGACACGCGGATTATGATTCCGCTGCTCTAACCACCTGAGCTACTCCGCCCCAATCGGGGGCCAGCGCGATTTGCACTGGCAAGGCGGCGCATTTAGGGCGACCTGCGATGGCGGTCAACCGCGAAACGGCCATCTTTGCAACTCATTCCATGGCCCACCGGTATAGGCATGCAGCGCAAGGCCCCGGAACGCGAAATCCTGCGGGATAATGGCGGGTTCGAGCGCCTTCTGAAGCGCCTTTGCCTCGCCCGAGCCGACCTTGTTCTGGATCGTGATGTGGAGATTCGGAGCATGCTGGTCCTGCGCGGTCAGCATTCCATGCAGGCCTTCCGCCAATCGCGCTCGCAAAGCCAGCAGGGCGGGACTGAGAACCGCAAGCGCCGTGCCGCTCCCCAGAGATCGCAAGCCAAGGATGCGGGCGGAAGGAGGCGGCTCCGCGCCAGTCAGGCGAGCCAGATCGCGGCGGATTTCCGGTTCGGCGGATGGGGGAAGGCTGTGGAACAGCGTCACATGCGCAGGCAGGTGATTTCGCTCCGGCGGATAATGCGCCTGCCGCAGCTGCGTGGCCCATCGCTGGATATCGGGCGGGAGTTCCGCCGTAAGGATCAGCGGCCCGCCCGGCAGTTACATTTCCCCGCGCGCGCGGCGGATGGCGAACCATTTCTGCACATTGGCGTTATGTTCATCCAATGTGGCGGAGAAGACGTGCCCGCCGGTTCCATCAGCCACCATGTAAAGCGCATCCGTCGCTGCGGGGTTGAGCACCGCTTCAATGGAAGCCCGGCCGGGATTGGTGATCGGCCCGCGGGGCAGGCCCACCATCGTGTAGGTGTTATACCCATTCACCGCGGTGATCTCTGACCGGAGAATGCGGCGCCCGAGCGGCTTTCCCTTGGTGATGGGGTAGATGATCGTGGGATCGGCCTGCAGCCGCATCCCTTGCCGCACGCGGTTGGAATAGAGGCCCGCCACCATACGGCGCTCGCTGGCCTTGCCCGTTTCCTTTTCGACGATGGAGGCGAGGATGATCGCTTCTTCCGGCGTTTTGACCACGGCGCTGGCGCTCCGCTTCGGCCACAATTCCGTGATCGTGTCGGTCATCGCCTGTTGCATCCGCGCGAGCACCTCGCCGCGCGCCATGCCCCGTTCGAAATCGTAGCTTTCCGGCAGAATGGAACCTTCGGCGGGCACGGCCACCGAGCCGGAGAGCATAGGTTCGGCCATCAACCGCTCATGCACCATGATGGACGGCATGCCTTCCGGCACGGCCACGAAGCGCCGAATCACGTCTCCTTCCTGGAAGATGTTCAGGATATCCGCGGCGCTGGCATTGGCGGGCAGCAGAAACTCGCCCGCCTGGATCGGCGTGTCCGAGCCGAACAATTTCGCACGGGTCAGGAAACTGTCCGCCGATGCGACCAGCCCCTCTTTCTCCAGCTTGGCAGCGACCGCGCCCAGCGAAGAGCCGCGCGGAACTACAAATGCCGTCTCTTCTTCAACGGAGGAACTGCCCCACCAGCCCCAGGCGAAATAGCCTGCGGCCAGCGGGATCGCGAGCAACAAGGCTACCAGGAACAGGCAGCCGCGACGCATCATCTCAATCGACCTGCCGCATCACGAGACTGGCGTTGGTGCCGCCAAAGCCGAAGCTGTTGTTCAGCACCGCGCGAACCGGCCGCTTGCGGGCCTGATGCGGCACGAGATCAACGCCTTCGCAGCCAGCGCTGGGATTATCGAGGTTCAGCGTCGGCGGCACAATCTGGTCGCGCAGCGCCAGGATGCAGAAAATGCTCTCCACCGCGCCGGCACCGCCCAGCAAATGGCCGATGGCCGATTTGGTGGAGCTCATCGAGACATTGCCGATCGCGTCGCCGAACAGGCGGCGCACCGCGCCGAGTTCCAGCTCGTCCCCCAACGGGGTCGAGGTGCCGTGGGCGTTGATGTAATCGATATCCGCCGGCTCCAGCCCCGCCTTGCGCAGCGCCATAGCCATGGAGCGATAGGCCCCGGACCCTTCCGGATGCGGCGCGGTGACATGATGTGCATCGCCCGAAAGGCCGTAGCCGACCACTTCGGCATAGATCTTGGCGCCCCGCGCCTTGGCGTGCTCATACTCTTCCAGCACGACCACGCCCGCACCCTCGCCCATGACAAATCCGTCACGGGCCACGTCATAGGGGCGGCTTGCGCGAGTCGGCTCGTCATTGAAATCGGTGGAAAGCGCGCGTGCCTGCGCGAAACCGGCAATGCCGATCGGGCAGATCGTGGCTTCCGCCCCGCCCGCCAGCATGATGTCGGCATCATCGTCGCGGATCATGCGCGCGGCATCGCCGATGGAATGGGCGCCGGTGGAACAGGCCGTGACGACAGCGTGGTTCGGCCCCATCAACCCATATTTGATCGAAACCTGGCCCGAGATCAGGTTGATGAGCCGGCCATGGACGAAATGCGGAGACACGCGGCCCGGCCCCTTTTCGGCCAGGACCAGCGATTCCTTCTCGATGCCCGGCAGACCGCCAATACCGGAGCCGATCGAACAACCGGCGCGAAGGCGAGTCGCCTCGTCCATGTCGAGCAGGCCGGCATCCTCGATCGCCTGACCAGCGGCATCGATGCCGAAGACGATGAAGGGATCGACCTGCCGCTGGACCTTGTGATCGACGCGCTTGTCAGGGTCGAAACCCCATTCGTGGTCCTTGGGCTTCACCTCGCAGGCGATGCGGCACTTCTGGTCCGACGCATCGAAATGCGTGATCGGCCCCGCCCCGCTCTTGCCCGCCAGAATATTGCTCCAGCTGGTTTCGACGTCACCACCCAAGGGGGTTACGAGACCCAGCCCGGTTACGACCACTCGGCGCATAGTCACTCTCTCCAAAGTCACGAAAGGCCCAGCCTTCGGGCTGAGCCTTCCTTACCCGTCCGCGTCCGACGGAAGCGTGCGCGGCCGGGTTGACTGGGCTATCAGCCCTTATGCTCTTCGATATACTTGTTGGCGTCGCCAACGGTATTGATCTTTTCCGCGGCGTCATCGGGAATCTCGACCCCGAATTCTTCCTCGAAAGCCATCACCAGTTCGACGATGTCGAGGCTGTCGGCGCCAAGATCATCGATGAAGCTGGCATCCGGCGTGACCTTGTCTTCTTCGACGCCAAGATGTTCGACGACGATCTTCTTCACGCGCTCGGCGGTGTCGCTCATGTTCTGCCCTCTCGAAACTCAGGGGTGGGATTGCTGTCGCCCTAATGAACGCAGTGGGGGCTGGCAAGTGGATTGGAACGGCCCCGGGTGCGAACTTCCACGACGATCAGCGGTTTGCGTATCAACTTTCGTTAACTGTCGCGCGGCGCATATCGCGCGGATAGTCGTCGCTCAATAGCGGGGTGGCCGCATGCATCGCGCAGCGATTGTCCCAGATCACGATGTCGCCTTCCCGCCACGAATGGCGGTGGATATAACGATCCTGCGTGGCATGGAGATAGAGTTCCTCCAGCAGCGCGCGCGCCGCAGCGGTTTCCATCCCGTCCACATCGACGCAGTGAACGCCAAGATAGATGTAGCGGCGACCATCAGCCATCTGCCGCACCAATGGGTGGCGCACGGCAGGCATGGGCCAGGCCGCGCGCATGTCCGGATTTACCTCGAACCCGTCCAGTTCGCGCGCGGTCCAGAAATCATGCACACCGACAAGGCCATCGATGCGCTGCTTCAATGGCTCAGGCAGATCATCATAGGCCGCGCGACTGTCAACGAACAAGGTGTCGCCGCCTGCTTCGGGCGGAGGGCAGGCCACACCGCGCAGCAACGACCACTTGCTGGGCTGCGAATTGAACGAACTGTCGCAATGGAACCGCTCTGCCGCAGCGCCGATGTCCCGCTCGCGCGGTTTACGCGGCACGATATTTCCGGCGAGGTCGAGATTGCCGGCAAAGAACAATTCAGGCGCCATGCGTGGCGGGCGCCCCTGCTCCGTCTCGGCCTTGCGCTCCGCGTAATGCGGCGGGAGTTCGAGCGGACCGAAGGCGCGCGCGAACCGCAAATGTTCCTCATCCGTGATCGGGCCATGGCGAACCACGCATACGGCGTGATCCGCCATGGCTCGTTCCACGAACTCGACCAGCTCGGCCGCTGGCGGCTTCGTCAGGTCGGCGCCGGTGATTTCCGCGAAGAAGCGCGGATGCAGACGCCTTGCCCGCAAGGTCGTCAAAGCCTGACTCCGGATGGAATGCGATCAGCCAGCGGTTTCGGCCTTCGGCTGTTCCACGGCGCGGATATGCAATTCCCGCAGCTGCTTGCCGGTCGCGATGTTGGGGGCCCCCATCATCAGGTCCTGCGCCCGCTGGTTCATCGGGAAGGCGATGACCTCGCGAATATTCGGCTCGTCCGCCAGCAGCATCACGATACGGTCGATACCCGGCGCGGAACCGCCATGCGGCGGAGCACCCAGCTTGAACGCCTCGATCATGCCGGAGAAATTCGCGTCGACATCGGCGCGTGAATAGCCGGCGATCTCGAACGCCTTGTACATGATGTCGGGACGATGGTTCCGGATCGCGCCGCTCGACAATTCGTAGCCGTTGCACACGATGTCATACTGCCAGGCGAGGATATCCAGCGGGTCCTTGCCTTCCAGCGCCTCCATTTCGCCCTGCGGCATGGAGAAGGGGTTGTGGCTGAAATCGACCTTCTTCTGATCTTCGTCATATTCGAACATCGGGAAATCGACGATCCAGCAGAATTTGAAGCAGCCCTGCTCTATCAGGCCCAGCTCCTCGCCTACGCGGGTGCGCGCGGCGCCGGCCAGCTTGGCTGCGTCCTTTTCCTTGCCGGCAGCGAAGAACAATCCGTCGTTCTCGCCCAGACCCAGCTCCTCATAGAGCTTCGCCATGTTCCCCGGCCCGTGATTCTTCGCGATCGGCCCGCCGAATTCGCCGCCCTTGCGAGTGACATAGCCCAGCCCAGCAAAGCCTTCGCGCTTCGACCAGTCATTCATGTCGTCGAAGAACTTGCGGCTCTTGTCCTGCGTGTTCGGCGCGGGGATCACCCGCACCACGCCGCCGCTGCCCACGATCTTCTCGAAGATGCCGAAACCCGATGTCGTGAAATGCTGCGACACGTCGGTGATGATGAGCGGATTGCGCAGGTCCGGCTTATCGGAGCCGTATTTCAGCATCGCCTCGCGATACGGAATGCGCGGGAAGCTGCCCGCCGGTGTAACCGTTTTGCCGCCGGAAAACTCCTCGAACACACCTGCCAGCACCGGCTCGATCGCCTGGAACACATCTTCCTGCGTGACGAAGCTCATCTCGAAATCGAGCTGGTAGAATTCCGGGCTGCGGTCGGCGCGCAGATCCTCGTCCCGGAAACAGGGCGCGATCTGGAAATAACGGTCGAACCCGGCCACCATCAGCAGCTGCTTGAACATCTGGGGGGCCTGCGGCAGCGCGTAGAAACGGCCGGGATGCAGGCGGCTCGGCACCAGATAGTCGCGCGCGCCTTCGGGGCTGGATGCGCCCAGGATCGGGGTCTGGAATTCCGTGAAGCCCTGATCCTGCATGCGGCGGCGCAGGCTGGAAATCACCTGGCTGCGCAACATGATGTTGCGATGCATCGTTTCGCGCCGCAGATCGATGAAGCGGTATTTGAGGCGGATATCCTCGGGATATTCCTGCTCTCCCGCAACCGGCAGCGGCAGCTCCTCAGCATGGCTCAGCACAGTGGCGGACCGGGCGAACACCTCGATCTCTCCGGTCGGCAAACCGGCATTGATCGTTGACTCGTTGCGGGCCTTCACCTCGCCATCGATGGTCACCACGCTTTCGGAACGCAGCGAATCGAGCAGTTTCAGCGCGGGCGAATCCTCGTCCGCGACGATCTGCGTGATGCCGTGATGGTCGCGCAGATCGACGAACAACACGCCGCCATGGTCGCGCTTGCGATGGACCCAGCCTGACAGGCGCACGCTTTTGCCGACATCGGCCTTGCTGAGAGCAGCACAATTGTGGGTACGGTAGGCGTGCATCCTGACTCTTTCCGTCTACGGGTCTATGGCGCTAGGGAGCCGGCGCTAACAGGGGATGGCGTCCCGCATGTCAAGCCGCCCAGGGCTGTGAATGGGCGGGTATAGAAAAGCGAAGATGAAAATACACCCGCTCATTACGACCAGCGACGAACTGTCCGATCTTTGCACGCGTCTCGCCCAGGGCGACTTCGTATGCGTGGATACGGAGTTCATGCGAGAGAACACCTTCTACCCGCTGCTTTGCCTCGTGCAGGTAGGGAATGACGAGGAAGCGGCGGCGATCGATCCGCTGGCACCCGGCATCGACCTCACCCCGTTGCTGGATCTGCTGACCGATAACGAGGAGGTGCTGAAGGTCTTCCATGCCGGCGGGCAGGATGTGGAAATCATCTACAACCTCACCGGCAAGACCCCGCACCCCATCTTCGATACGCAGGTCGGGATGATGGCGATCAGCCAGTCCGAACAGATCGGTTACGCCAATCTGGTCGAAAGCTGGCTCGGCAAGACGATCGACAAGGGCGCGCGGTTCACAGACTGGAGCCGCCGCCCGCTGACGGAACGGCAGATCGAATACGCGATTGGCGACGTCACCTATCTCGCCAGGATTTTCCCCAAGATCCTGAAGAAGCTCATCAAGACGAATCGCGGCAGTTGGCTGGATGCCGAGATGGAGAAGCTGGCCGACCCAGCCAACTACGCCAACGATATAGACCTTGCCTGGCATCGCATCCGTCCGCCAAGCCGCAACGCCGGCGTGCTGGGGCGCCTGAAGGCGATTGCCGCGTGGCGGGAGAAAGAGGCGCAGGGCAAGGACATCCCGCGCGGGCGAATCATGCGCGACGAAACGCTGGCCGATCTCGCCAGCCATCCGCCCCGCAAGCAGGAAGACCTCGCCAAGGTGCGCGGCTTGAGCCAGGCGTGGCGGGATAATGACATCGGCAAGCGGTTGATGCGGGTGCTGGCCGATGCGGAACCGCTGCCAGACGATGAAATGCCCGACCGGCCCAAGAAGGGTGCCCCGCTGGGCAAGGAAGGGGCGCTGGTCGCCGATCTGCTCAAGCTGCTTCTGAAGATTCGCGCGCGTGAAATCGACGTCGCCGCAAGGCTTCTGACCCGGTCTGAGGAACTGGAACTGCTCGCCGCCGGGGTGCGCGATCTGCCGGTGCTGCAAGGCTGGCGCTACGAGATTTTCGGGCGGGACGCGCTGGAACTGGTGGATGGCAAACTGGCCTTCGCGGTCGAGAACGGGCGTTTGAAAATGGCCCATATCGACGAGTTCAACACTGCCCCCGCCCCGCCAGCGCAGGCCGCTGAATGAGCACCTACCTGCCGACCCTCAAGCAGCTGCAATATCTCGTCGCCCTGCACGAACATGGCCATTTCGGCCGTGCGGCAGAAGCGAGCTTCGTGTCGCAGTCCACCTTGTCGGCCGGCATCCGCGAGCTCGAATCGCTGCTCGGCGTGACGTTGGTGGAACGCAGCCGCCGTGTCGTGCGCTTCACGCCCTTGGGCGATGCGGTCGTCGCCAAGGCCCACCGCCTGCTGCGCGAGGCGGAGGAGTTGAGCGATCTTGTGCAAGCCTCCGGCAAGCCGCTCTCCGGCGAATTGCGGATGAGCGTTATCCCCACCATCGCGCCCTTCATGCTGCCGCGCATCCTGCCGCGTCTGCGCAAGGAGCGGCCGCAACTGAAGCTGTTCCTGCGCGAGGAAACCAGTGGCGACGCCATCGAATCGCTGCATCATGGCCGTGCCGATTGCGTGTTGCTCGCCCTCCCCTTCGCGACCGGCGATGTGGAGGTGGAACATATCAGCGATGACGCGCTGTTCGTCGCCTTCCCCAAGGATGATCCGCGCGATCCGCCCGCGGCGATAGATCCCGCCGCGATCGACGAGGGACGCCTGCTGCTGCTGGAAGACGGGCATTGCCTCAAGGAACACGCCCTCGCCGCCTGCAACCGCCCCGAACTGCGTGCATCGGCCACGATGATCGGCACCTCCCTGCACACGCTGGTGCAGATGGTCGATAATGGCCTTGGCCTGACGATGCTGCCCGAAATGGCGATCGACGCCGGCATTTTGCACGAAACGAACGTGGTTGCCCGGCCGCTCAAATCGAAAAACGCCAGCCGGCATATCTCGCTGGTATGGCGCCGCAACAGCCCGCGCAGCGACGAGTTCAGGCTGCTCGCGCAGGAATTGCGGGCGCAATAACGCGCCCGCCCTCCCTCATCATCCGTCGGTCGGGGAAACGTTCCGCGACTGGATCAGCCATTTGCCGTCGACGCGCACCACATCGTCCACCCCGCGTCCGACCGCCGCGACATTGGGTGGCGGCTGCTGGCCAGCGGGGCCGCCGAACACGGTCTGCCAGTAATAATGCACCCGCGCGTGATCGGCGCTTACGAACTCGATATTCTGGTTCGACATGATGTGATGCATGTCGCCGGACAATTGACCACTGGCGCGCCGTTCCTGCTGGCCCGTTGCGATGTCGCTGATCATCTTGCGCAAGGCATCCCGCCCGGCGACCTGGTTGAACGAACCGTCAGGCGTGAACACGCCGGCATAGGCATCGGCGTTCAGCGAGTCGGCCGCGCGAACATAATTCCACATCAATCGCTCGATCTCGGCCCGCGCGCTGGCTTGCTGGATCACGGCATCACCGCTCGGCGCGGCGTTTGCCTGCGGGGGCGCCGCTACCGGCAGCGTGGCAGGGTCCCAATGTTCGTCCGCCTTCCCGTCCACGAACCGCCAGGTGTCGAACCAGGTGGTGGTATAGCTCTGGCTCGGATCGTCGGCATAAGGGACGGTCAGCACCGCCAGCACCGTCACATAATCACCTTCCGCCTGCACCGCCACGATGGGGCTGGTCAGCCGGTCGCATGCCGGCGTCGGCTTGCGCTTCGCGACGTTGAGGAAATAGTGCTGCACGGCTTCCAGGCCGGATGCCGCCAGCGGATTGTGCTGGATATACCGGTCGGTCAACCATTCGCCGGCCCGGTCCCACTGGTTGCATTGCAGCAGTTCGCGCATGATGTGCAGCGCAGCCTGTTTGTTGCGGTGAAGGGTCGGGTCGTCGCTGCGAAACAGCGATTCGGGGTCGGGATGCGCCACGACGGGGTCGCTCAGCGCCCGCATCTGGGCAGCGGCGGGTTGGGCGGTCAGGGCCAGCGCCAGACCTGCCATGGTTGCGCAAAGCAGCTTTCTCAATGTCATCTCCCTAGCTTCCCCGCGCTTCGGCGGGTGTCAGTCCATGTGTTTTAACCCGATCCGCAGGTAATCCCAACCGGTAATCAACGTCAGCGCCGCCGCCGCCCACAGGCTGGCCAGGCCCACCGTATGCGGCACATTCATCACCGCCCCGGCAATGGTCACGGTCCAATGCGGCATGGCGGGGCCGAGGATCAGCGCCCCCAGCGCCACGAGTTGAGCGGTGGTCTTCCATTTCGCCAGCTTGCTTACCGGCACGGAAACCTGCAGCCCGCCCAGGAATTCTCGCAGGCCCGACACCGCGATCTCGCGGATCAGGATCACCAGCCCGGCGATCACATGCAGGTCGCCCACGTAAGGCCCGCTGAGCACGCCCTTGGCGGTCAGCACCAGGATCACGGCCGCCACCATGATCTTGTCCGCTATCGGGTCGAGGAAAATGCCCAGCCGAGAGACCGCCCCGCTCGACCGCGCGAGCAGTCCGTCGAAATAATCGGTGATCCCCATCACGCAGTACAACACGAAGGCCATTGCATAGCCGAAGGCCCATCCCGGCCACCACATCAGCGCCGCCAGCAGCGGCACCGCGAAGATGCGAAACAGGGTGAGGAGGTTGGGCAGATTTAGCATTGCGCCGCCCTAGCGTGTCCCGCCCGCCTGCAAAAGTGTCGCAATTGTCTTGTCCTGCAACGCATCGCCGCTATGGCCTGCCCTAACGGATAGAGGTCCTCGGGAACGCATGTTCACATCCACGCATCTGCTGAAGCAACGGCGCTTTTTCCCTTTGTTCGCGACGCAGCTGTTCAACGCGTTCAACGATAATCTCTACAAGAATGCGATGGTGCTGTTCGTTGTCTACAGCGTCTATAACAGCGAAGCGGCGGAAGCGCGCTTCAGTGCGATCGCTTCCGGCGTTTTCATCATCCCCTTCTTCCTCCTTTCGGCAGTGGCCGGCCAACTCGCCGACATGCGTGACAAGGCGGCCATCATCCGCCGGGTCAAGCTGGCCGAAATCGGCATCATGGCGGTGGGGGGAACGGGCCTCATCATGGCGTGGCAAGGCTTCCTGACGGAAAGCGTGGCCATACCGCTGATGCTGCTGGGGCTGTTCGCCATGGGCATCCATTCCACCTTTTTCGGCCCGATAAAATACGCCATCCTGCCGCAGCATCTGAAACGGGAAGAGGTGCTGTCTGGCACCGGGCTGGTGGAAGCAGGCACTTATATCGCCATTCTTCTGGGCACGATCGTGGCCGGTTATATCTCGGCGGAATGGGCGGCCTTCGCTGTCTTCACCATCGCGATCCTCGGCTATCTCACCAGCCGCTCCGTCCCCGCCGCCCCGCCATTGATCGAGAACCAGCCGGTCGACTGGCATATCCTCCGGTCGTCCATCGCGCTGGTTCGTAACACGATGCACCAGCGGGAGGTGTTCTACGCCATCCTGGCTATCAGCTTCTTCTGGACGATCGGGGCGGTGCTGTTCATCCAGTTCCCGCCGCTGGCCAAGAACGTGTTGTTCGCCAGCAAGGAAGTGGCCAGCCTGTTTCTCGTCATCTTCTCGGTCGGCGTCGCGATCGGTTCGGTCGCGATCAACGCCTTGCTGAAAGGGGAGGTGTCGGCCCGCTACGGCCCGATTTCCGTGATCGTGATGGGCGGCTTCGTCGCGGCCTTCTATTTCGTCTGCCGTGCATGGGAACAGAATGTGCATGGCACGCATCTGATGGGCGTGGCCGAATTCGTCTCGCAGCCGCTGGCCCCGCTGGTGCTTGCCACCCTTCTGCTGATCGCAATTGCCGGCGGCATGTTCGTGGTGCCGCTCTACGCCTTCCTCACCACCAAATGCGATCCTTCGCAGGCCGCGCGAGTTGTGGCAGCCAACAACATCGTCAATTCAGGCGCGATGGTCGGCGGCTCGTTGCTGGCCGTGGGCCTCAGCTCCGCCGGTGTGCCGATCGTCGAACAATTGCTGCTCAGCGCCGCGATGTGCCTGATATCCGCGTGGCTGGGGGCGCGGCTGCACAAGGCTGAAAAGCTGGCGCTATCCGCCGCCTGAAGATCCTAAAGGATAAAGGCGGCCACCGCGGCCAGGCAGGCGACATAGGCTGAAAGAAAGCCGCGCGCGTCCGCCGCGCCCGCACGCAACAACTCGCGCCATGGTGCCCGTGGTTCCGCCAGTTCATGGCGCCATTCCCGGGTATAAAAGGGGAGCGATGCCCGAAACGGGTGGCGGGCCGATTCATCGGTAAGGACAAGGGCGCGTCGCATAAGGCAAGGTTAACAATTTGCTAACCCTTGCAAAGCCGTAACGTTCCTATGTCCGGCGTTGATACACCGACAGCATCAAGTTGTGGGCCGACAGGCCGTTCCAAAGAAAAGGGCCGCACAATCGCGGCCCTTCCCAATCTGCGAAATCTAGGCGGTCAGACCTTGTCGCCCAACGCGCCCTTGACCTTCCCCTTCAGGTTCTGCGCTTCGCCCTTGCGTTCCTGCGCCACACCTTCAGCTTGGGTGGCGGGATTGTTGGACTGCTGCTTCACCTTGCCGATCGCTTCATTGGCGAGGCCTTTGGCCTTGTCCGTCAGTTCGCCCATTTTCCGCTCCTATTCCTTGCGCGTGCTTCATTGCTGCGCTCGCTCATACAATGATCGAAGCAGGGGCGGGTTCCGCGTCACCTGTCGGCCATCTCCATAACCTTGCGCCATTCCTCAGGCGTGATTTCCGCGACTGAAAGGCGCGACAGCCTGACCAGTTCCATGTCCTGAAGCGACGGGTCAGCCTTGATTTCCTTCAGCGTAACGGGCCGTTTCAAAGGCTCGACCGGACTGACCTTGACGGCCGCCCACTTGCCTTCGGGATCGGTCGGATCGATCAGGCCAGCCTCGCTCACTTGCGCGATCCCGACGATCTCCTTGCCGGTCACGGAATGATAGAAGAACGCACGGTCACCCACAGCCATGGCCCGAAGATTGTTCGCGGCACGATGGTTGCGTACACCGTCCCACACCGCCTCCCCATCACGTACGAGATCATCCCACGAGAAGGCTTCCGGTTCCGATTTCATAAGCCATTGGCGGCCCGCCATATGATCCTCCACGTTCCAACGTCCGATTTGACACCCCTTTGCCGGGAAACGGGCGCGATTTGAACCGTCAAGACCGGCGCCGGCCGCAACGCTGCCTCCTGCCCGGGTGGCCAGCCTTGGCGACACACCTCGTCAGCGGGCATTGCCGGTTAAGGCGTGAGGCCTTACGTGGCGCGCATGCGCACCGCCTTCATCAAGATGCATGGTCTCGGGAATGATTTCATCGTGCTTGATGGGCGCGACCAGGCATTGCCGGTGCTCACCGCCCCGCTCGCCCGCGCACTGGCGGACCGACAGACCGGGATCGGCTGCGATCAGCTGGTGCTCCTCGAACCATCCACCGCGGCTGACGTGCGGATGCGCATCTTCAATGCCGATGGGTCGGAAGTGTCGGCGTGCGGCAATGCTACCCGTGCGGTTGCGCGCCTGCTGGGCGGCCCCGCCCGCATAGAAACCGCCGCCGGCCTGCTGACGGCCGCACCTGCCGATGGCGGAATTGCCGTCGATATGGGGCGCCCGCGCCTGGGGTGGGAGGATATCCCCCTCGCCTACCCCATGGACACGCTGTCGATGCCTGTCGGATGGGAAGATCTGGAAAATCCCGCCGCCGTCAATGTCGGTAATCCCCACGCGATCTTCTTCGTACCCGATTGCGATGCCGTGCCTCTCGACCGGCTCGGCCCGCTGATAGAAAAAGATCCGATCTTTCCCGAACGTGTGAACGCCAATGTCGCCACCGTGGAAGCGCGGGACGCCATCCGCCTGCGCGTGTGGGAACGGGGCGCCGGCCTTACCCGCGCCTGCGGCACCGGGGCCTGCGCCACCGCTGTCGCCGCCATGCGGCGCGGGCTGGTGGATCGCAGCGTCACCGTCCACCTGCCCGGCGGCGCATTGCGGATCGGCTGGGATCAGGACGATTCCATCACCATGACCGGGCCGGCGGTCGAAAGCTTTCGCGGCAGTTTCGAGGCTGAGGACTATCTGTGAGCGCCGAGGTGATTTCCCTCGGTTGCCGGCTCAACATCGCGGAAAGCGAACGGATTCGCGCGATGCTGGCCAATGAACCCGCGATCGTGGTCATCAACAGCTGCGCGGTTACTTCGGAAGCGGTCCGCCACACCCGGCAGGCCATTCGCCGCGCGCGGCGCGACCATCCCGATGCGCGCCTGCTCGTCACGGGTTGCGCGGCGGAGATAGAGCGCGATCAGATCGCCGCCATGGCAGAAGTGGACGGCATCATCGCCAACACTGCCAAGCTCGATCCGCGCGCCTGGAACGTCGGCCCCCGCCCTGCCCCGATCCCCGCAGGCCGCACCCGCGCCTTCATCGCCGTGCAGAATGGCTGCGACCATGCCTGCACCTTCTGCGTCATCCCGCAGGGGCGCGGCCCCAGCCGCTCCCTGACCGTGGATCAGGTGCTGGCAGAGGCGGAGCCGCATCTGGACAAGGGCGCGGCGGAACTGGTGCTGACGGGCGTGGACGTCACCAGCTGGGGCCACGATCTGCCCGATAGCCCTCGCCTCGGCACGCTGGTGCGCGCGATTCTCGACCGCTTCCCGTTCCTGCCACGCCTGCGCATGTCCTCTCTCGACGGGGTGGAAATCGATGCGCAGCTGTTCGAGATGCTGGCCGGCGAAGCGCGCGTCATGCCCCACCTCCACCTCTCCCTCCAGCATGGCCACGACATGATCCTGAAACGGATGAAGCGCCGCCACGGCCGTGCCGACGCTGTCGATCTCGTCCAGCGGCTGCGCGACCGGCGGCCCGATATCGCCATCGGCGCTGACATCATCGCCGGCTTCCCCACGGAAGATCCCGCCATGCATAAAGGCAATCTGTCGATCATCCGCGATCTGGGCATCGTGCATGGCCATGTCTTCCCCTATTCCCCCCGCCCGCGCACACCGGCCGCGCGAATGCCGCAGTTGAGCGGCGCCGTGATCCGCGCGCGCGCAGCGGAACTCCGCGCCGAAGTGGCCCGCGAACGGGCGGCCTGGCTGGAACAGCTCCTGGGGAAACCGCTTGCCGTCCTCGCCGAACGCGACGGCACCGGCTATGCGCCCAATTTCGCGCGCGTCGCGCTGCCGGCGGGCACGCCCCCCGGCACGATCGTGACCGTGACGCCGACACATATCGAGGAAGGCCTGCTGCGATGAGCGAGACGAGCTGGACGGACCGGATCTTCGGAGGATTCCGCAAGACCTCGGATCGTCTGTCCGACAATCTGGCGCCGGTGGCAGGCCACGCCCGGCTTGACGATGCCGCGCTGGACGAGGTGGAGGATGCGCTCATCCTCTCCGATCTCGGCCCCTCTGCCGCCGGCCGCATCCGCGCTCGCCTGGCGGAACGGCGCTTCGGCAGTTCCATGACGGAACGCGAATTGCGCGAGGCCGTGGCCGAAGAGATTGCCGAAATCCTCCGCCCCGTCGCCCGCCCGCTCGAAATCACCGCCTTCCCCCGCCCGCAGGTCGTGCTGGTGATCGGCGTCAATGGCAGCGGCAAGACCACCACCATCGCCAAGCTCGCCCATCTGTTCCAGGAAGATGATTACGGCGTAATGCTCGCGGCGGGTGACACGTTCCGCGCCGCCGCCATTGGCCAGCTGGCGGTCTGGGCGGACAGGATCGGCGTTCCCATCGTCAAGGGGCCGGAACGCGGCGATCCCGCCAGCGTGGTGTTCGATGCAGTGAAGGCCGCGACCGATCAGGGGATCGACGCGCTGGTGGTCGACACGGCCGGCCGCCTCCAGAACAAGCGCGAATTGATGGACGAACTGGCGAAGATCCGCCGCGTGCTCGGCCGCCTCAATCCCGAAGCGCCGCATGATGTCGTGCTGGTGCTCGATGCCACCAATGGCCAGAACGCGCTGAGCCAGATCGAGATCTTCAAGGAGGTCGCGGGCGTGACGGGCCTCATCATGACGAAGCTCGACGGCACGGCGCGCGGCGGCGTGCTGGTTGCGGCGGCGGAACAATATGGCCTGCCGATCCACGCAATCGGCGTTGGCGAGAAGATAGATGATCTGCGCCCGTTCGATCCCGATCTGGTCGCGCGCGTGATAGCCGGAGTGGCATGATGGCCGATATCGAAACGAAGAAAGCCAAATCGGGCTGGATCAACATCCTGGTCGATTACGGGCCGCTGATCGTGTTCTTCCTGGTCTATCGCCATTATTCCCCCGACGAAACGGATGCAGCGGCGGAAATCCTGGCCGTGGTCCGCAGCACGGGCGCCTTCATTGTCGCTTCCCTGATTGCGCTCGCAGTCTCGAAATGGCGGCTGGGCAAGGTTTCGCCGATGCTGTGGCTCTCCACCATCCTGATCGTCGGGTTCGGCGCGCTCACCATCTATTTCCAGGATCAGCGCTTTATCCAGTGGAAGCCGACCATCATCTATCTCGGCTTCGGCGCGGCGCTGCTGATCGGCTGGACCAGGGGCAAACCGCTCCTCAAGATCCTGCTGGAAGCCGCGTTCGATGGGCTGAGCGATGCAGGCTGGCTCAAGCTGTCGCGCAACTGGGGTATCTTCTTCCTGGTGCTGGCCGTGCTGAACACGGTCCTCCTCTATGCCCTCAGCTTCGAAAGCTGGCTGGCGGCGAAGCTGTGGCTGTTCATGCCGCTCAGCTTCCTGTTCACCTTCACCCAGCTCCCCATGCTGCTGCGGCACGGCCTGGAAATCGGCGACAAGAAGGAAGTGATCGAAAACCCGCCAGCGGACTGATCCGTGATCGTCCTGCCATAGGATCATCTCCTCAGCCTCCGCCGGAACGCCCGCCTGCGCTCCGGGTTATCTCTTGTGAGATTTAATGGTGGGAGCTCTGGAAATGAGGAAGATGATAGCGGTCGCCGCAGTGCTGGCGCTGGCGGCGTGCAACAACACGAAATCCGACACGGACGCGCCGGGGGCAACCGTCACCGCGACCGGCGACACCGCTGAAAACTCAGATATCCTTGAAGGGGACAAGCCGGGCTTTGAAGCGGTTGCCCCCGGCACCTACCAGATCACCCGCTCCGGCGGGGAAACCGATTATATCGAGATCCACCCCGGCATGACGTTCTCACGCATTGCCGCCGGCGGCGCGGCGACTGGCGGCTCTATCTTCATGAAGGATGGCAAGACCTGCTTCCTGGTCGAAGGTCAGGAACAGGAAGCCTGTTTCACCGATGGCCAGAAACAGGCCGACGGTTCGATGCAGACCACGTCGGAAAGCGGTTCCGTGTCGACGGTCAAGCCGGTCGACGGCAGTCTTGCGGACCACGCGGAAAAATCCGCCTGATTGCCAGCCCATTCCGGGCGGCACTTGCACTCGCGCGGGTGCTGCCCGGAAGGATGGCCTGACGAAAGCTAAATTTCCACCTGGCTGCCCAGTTCGACCACGCGGTTGGTTGGCAGCCGGAAAAATTCCATCGGTGTCGCTGCGTTCCGCATCATCCAGGCGAACAGCTTTTCCCGCCAGATCGCCATGCCCGGCTTCTCCGCCGTCAGCAGAGTCTGCCGCGAAAGGAAGAAGCTGGTCTTCATCATGTCGAACGGCGCGCCGCATTCCCCGATCGGTTTGAGCGCGCTCGGCACGTCGGTTTCTTCCATGAAACCGTAATGCAGCACCACGCGGTAAAAGCCTTCGCCCAGTTCGCTGGTCTCCACCCGGTCGGCCGGATCGACATAGGGCACCTCCGCGATCTGCACGGTCAACACCACCACACGCTCATGCAGCACCTTGTTGTGCTTGATATTGTGCAGCAGGGCCGACGGCGTGCCATTGGCGCCGGAATTCATGAAGATTGCCGTGCCGGGAACCCGCGCCGTGCTGTTGCGCGCGGATTTGGCGAAGATATCGAGCGGCAGGCTCACTTCCGCCATGCGCGCCCGCATTAGCTTGCGCCCCTTGGCCCATGTCGTCAGCAGGATGAAGGCGAAGGCGCCCACCATCAGGGGGAACCAGCCGCCATCGGCAATCTTCATCAGGTTCGCGCCGAAATAGGCGCCATCGACGATCAGGAACAGCAGCGCCACCGGGGCCGCCAGCCACCACTTCCACTTCCACACCGTCAGCAGCAGCACCGCGATGAGGCAGGTGTCGATCAGCATCGCGCCCGTCACCGCGATGCCATAGGCCGATGCGAGGTTGGACGAATTGCGGAAGAACAGCACCAGCAGGATCACCGCGCAGCACAGCACCCAGTTGATGAGCGGGATGTAGATCTGCCCCTGATGCGACTGGCTGGTATGCATGATCGACAGGCGCGGGATGAAGCCCAGCTGGATCGCCTGATGGGTGATCGAAAACGCACCCGTTATCACCGCCTGGCTGGCGATGAAGGTCGCCGCCGTCGCCAGCAGCACGAGCGGCAGGCGGAGGCTTTCCGGCGCGAGGAAGAAGAACGGGTTGTGGATCGCCTCGGCCGCGGCGGCATCGCCCATGCCGATAATCATCGCACCCTGACCGAAATAATTCAGCAGCAGGCACGGCATCACGAAAGCGAACCATGACAGGCGCATCGGGCCGCGTCCGAAATGCCCCATGTCGGAATAAAGCGCCTCCGAACCCGTCACGGCCAGCACCACCGATCCCAGGGCCAGGAAGGCGAGCCATTTGTCGATCATGAAGAACTGGATGGCATACCAGGGGTTCAGCGCGGCGAGGATGCCCGGCGCCTGCGCGATATGCATCACGCCCAGCACCGCCAGAACGGTGAAATACACGATCATCACCGGCGCAAACAGGGCGCCGATCCGCGCCGTGCCGCGTTTCTGCAACACGAACAGCGCCACCAGCAGCACCAGCGCAATGGGGATGACGAGCGGGGCCAGCCTGGTTTCCACCACCGTCAGCCCCTCCACCGCCGACAGGACCGAAACTGCAGGGGTAATCATGCTGTCGCCATAGAACAGGGCGGTGGCGAACACGCCCAGAAGCACGGCGATCCAGCTATAGCTCGACTGGCCGATATACCGGCTGATCAGCGCCACCAGCGCCAGCGTGCCGCCCTGCCCCTTGTTGTCGGCGCTCATCAACAGGGTCACATACTGGATCGAAACGACCAGCGTCATCGACCAGAAGATCAGGCTGACCACGCCCAGAATGTGCAGATCGTCGATGGCCAGCGGATGCGGCCCGACAAAGGTTTCCCGGAATGCATAAAGCGGGCTGGTGCCGATATCGCCGAATACGACGCCTATCGCACCCGCGGCCAGCTTCAGCTTGGCCGATCTACGGCCATCTTCCTGTACTGCGCTCATCGGGATTTTGGCCCCTTATGCGACTCGCGGTCGCGGAGCGCGGCGCTTAGCAGCGCCCATTGCGCACCGCAACGCGGCCCGCTTCATCCTCAGCCGCCTTCCGGCAGCGGCAATTGCACTTCACCGGAAACCAGCCGTTCCAGCCTGACGGTCTGTTCGCTCATCATCTGGCGGCCCGGCGCATCGGCAGCGCCGCCCTGCAGGGTCTCGCGCCACAATTGGGCCGCATCGCCCAGCCGCCCCTGCCGGATGAAGGCCAGCCCCAGAAAATATCCCGCACCCAATCCGTCAGGCTGCGCCTCGGCGGCCTTGCGATAGGCCAGCAGTGCAGGCTTGGTCAGCTGTCCGTCGGCATGTTCGACCAGCGCATTGCCCAGCGCCAGCCATGCCTCCCCATCCTTCGGATGATCCTGCGTTACCTGGCCCAGGAACGCCGCGGCCTCCTCGTAACGGCCGCGGCGCATCATGGCATCGGCGGTAATGACGCCGTCCTTCAGCGGGCTCTCGGCCGACCCTGTCAGGATGCGCCTGATCTCTATCAACTCGCCTTCGGTTTGCGGCGGTGGAGCCTTGGTTGCGGCGGGTGCGCCCGGGTGGCCGGGCTGCGCCTGTGTCGCATATCCAGCCAGGCCGATCGTCAGCGCGGCGGCAAGGCTGGTCCAGCCCGCCTTCGGCACGCGAAAGGCCACGATCCCCAGCGCCAGCGCGGCCACGGCCAGCGCCACTGCCATCAGCCAGATCATCGCTTGCCTCCCAATCGGTGCCGCAGCACCCACAATCCGGCCAGCAGCAGCAGTACCGGAATGGCGAATAACGGCCAGGTGTGGGTGCTCATTTCCGGCTTGTAGCTGACATAATCGCCATATCGCGCGACCAGCCAGGCACGGATAGCGTCTGGGCTTTCCCCGGCGGCGATGCGGGTGCGCACCTGATGGCGCATGTCGCCCGCCATGGGCGCGTCGCTATCGGCGATGGACTGGCTCTGGCACTTCAGGCAGCGCAGCGTTTCCATCAATTCCTTGGCGCGCGCTTCCTGCGCAGGATCTTCAAGCTGGCGATAGGCATAGGGCGCAGGCGGCAGGCTGTCCTGTGCTGCCAGTTGCGCGACCGGTGCGATGAGAGCCAGCAGCGCCGCGATCGGGGGTAGGATCGGATGCCTCATGCCCCGGCCTTTCGCAACTCGGCCATCAGCGTCGGCACGTCGCGCGCGCGAATATCGCCGATGTGCTGATACCGGATCACACCCTTGCCATCGATCACGAAGGTTTCCGGAACGCCGGATGATCCGATGGAAAGCTGCACCGCGCTGATATCGTCCGCGCCGATCCGGCTAAACGGGTTGCCGTAATTGGCAAGGAAGACCGCTACATCTTCCGGCTTGTCGCGAATGGCGACACCCACGATATCGGCGCCCTGCCGCTGCAACTCCGCCAGTTGCTCCGCCTCTGCCGCGCAAGGCACGCACCAGCTGGCAAAGATGTTCAGCAGCTTCGGCCGCCCGTCCTTCAGGTCGGCGCTGGCGAGAGCGGGCCGGTCATCAACCGCCTGCTTCAGTTCGAAATCCGGCATCGTCTGCCCGATCATTGCGCTATGGACGAAATCGTCCTTCGGCCGGCTCAGCTGGAATGCGAACAACGCGAACAGCGCCGCGACGACAACCACCGCGCACCACAGGACAATCCGCAGCCGCCTCATGCCCCCGCTCCTTCGCGCCGGGTCGCGATCTGCGCCTGCGCGGAACGCCGCCTGAGATCGCCACTCACCCGCCCGATCAGCGACAGCAGCCCGCCCAGCGCGATCAACACGCCGCCATACCAGATGAAGGTCACGAACGGTTTCCACCACAGCCGCAACTGCCACCGCTCCACGCCATTTTCCTCCGGCGCTTCACCGCCGATCACAGCATAAAGCTGGCCATTCCAACGGGTCAGCAGGGCCGCCTCGCTCGTTTCCTGCGGCGGCGCCCAGAAACTGCGCTGGTGCGGCGTTATCAACTTCGATGCACCGCCGTTGTAACTCGCTTGCAAACGCGCTTCCAGCGCGGTCCAGTTGGCGCCGGCGACCGGGCGGACATCTTCCAGAACCAGCGTCCAGGGTCCGTCCTCGATCGTCTCCCCCACCTTCGCGGCGACCAGCCTTTCCTGCTGGAAGGCGGTGTCCATCGCCATGCCGAACAGCGCGACCGCGATTCCGAAATGCGCGATCACCATGCCCCATACGGGCAGCGGCAAGCGGCGCAGCGACCGCCCCCTCAAGGGCAAAAAGCTCGCAATTCCAATGCCTCCCGCCAGCACGATGCCAAGCAATGGCAACAGCGCTATGCCGGCAAGCAGCCAGACGGCGAACAGGACCACCGCCATAACGACGGCCACGGCCAGTACTTCCCAACGCACCCGGCCGATGCTGTCGCGCCGCCAGCGCAGCAACGGCCCGACCGCCAGCACCAGCAGCATCGGCACGAAGAACATCGCGCTTACGGGATTGAAATAGGGCGGCCCCACGGAAACCCGCACATCGAATGCCTCGGTCAGCAGCGGATACAGCGTGCCCAGCAGCACGACACCCAGGATGGCGGACAGGGCGACATTGTTGACCACCAGCGCGCCTTCCCGGCTAACGAGGGAGAACCGCTCCCCCTCCGCCACGGTCCCCGCGCGAACGGCGAACAGCACCAGCGCGCCGCCGATATAGAGGATCAGCAGCGCCAGGATGAAGCTCCCCCGCTCCGGGTCCACGGCAAAAGCGTGAACGCTGGTGAGGATGCCGGACCGCACCAGGAAGGTGCCGATCATCGACATGGAAAAAGCCACCACGCCCAGCATGATCGTCCAGGCCCGCAACGCATCGCGCGCAGCCAGCACGCTCGCGGAATGGAGCAGAGCCGTTGCCGCGAGCCATGGCATCAGGCTGGCGTTTTCAACCGGGTCCCAGAACCACCAGCCGCCCCAGCCCAGTTCGTAATAGGCCCAATAGCTGCCCGCCGTGATGCCCAAAGTGAGGAATATCCACGCCCCCAGCACCCAGGGCCGCATCACGCGCGCGAATTCGGGCGTCACCTGCCGGGTCAGCAGGGCGCCCACGGCAAAGCTGAACGCGACCGACAATCCGACATAGCCGAGATAGAGCGTAGGCGGATGCAGCGCGAGGCCGATATCCTGGAGCAGCGGGTTGAGGCCCTGCCCTTCGGGAGCGGGCACGGGCAGACGTTCAAAGGGATTGGAGGACAGCAGCAGGAAGGCGTAGAACCCCAGCCCCACGATGGCCTGCGCCATCAACGTGGCCAGCATCGTCCGTTCCGGCAGCCGCCGCTCGATCAACGCGATCAAGCCGCCCGCCACGGCCATCACCGTGACCCACAGCAGCATGGACCCTTCGTGATTGCCCCATGTGCCAGCCAGCTTGAAGATCAGCGGCTTGGCGGAATGGGAATTGAGCACCACCAGCTTCACGGACAGATCGGTGCGCACGAACAGCCACATCAGCGCACCGAAGGACAGCGCGCACAGCACCGCCTGCACCCCGGCCGCCGGGCGCGCGAGCGCGGCCAGTACGGAGCCGCCCTTGTCCATCGTGCCCGCAAGGCCCGCGACAAGCTGCAACGCGGCCAGCGCGGCGGCGAGCCACAGCGCGGCGAGGCCCAGTTCCGCGATCATTCGAAAGTTTCCGCCACCGTCGCCTTGGCCTGCGCCTTGCTCATGTCTTCCAACTCGCGCGGCATGTAATTCTCGTCATGCTTGGCCAGCAGATTATCGGCCACGAAGGTGCCGTCGGCAGCTAGGCTGCCTTCCGCGACGACGCCCGAACCTTCCACGAACAGGTCCGGCGCGATCCCCTTGAAACGCACGGGCACCCGCGCCTCACCATCGCCCACAACGAAATCCATCGTGATCCCGTCCGCGGCAGTGCGGATAGATCCTTGTTCCACCATTCCCCCCAGCCGAACGGCGCGGCCCGGTCCCGGCGGATTGGCAGCCATCTCGCTCGGCACGTAGAAATAGCTGGCCTGATTGCGCAGCGCCCAACTGGCCAGCAATCCCGCGCCGATCAGAGCCACCAGCGCGAATATCACCAGCACGAGCCGCTGATGCTTGGGTTTCAGACCTGTGTTCACTTGCGCCGCGCCTTATCCCGTGTCGCTTCCGCGACACGCATGGCCCGCCAGCTCAACCCGACCAGCAACGCCGTGCCCAGCACCGCGACCAGATAGGCCGCGATCACGAAATCCCATTGGGCCAATCCTTCGCGCACCTAAGCCTCCATCGCCATGCGGCGCAGTCTCGCCTCTGTCTGGATCGTCGCCAGCAGCGCGCGCATCCGCATCAGCACCACGCCGCCAAACAACAGCGAAAATCCCAGCGTCGCGAACAGCAGCGGCCACAGATAGGCCGGATCGATCGACGAATTGCCCAGGGTGATGCTGGGTGGCTGGTGCAAGGAATTCCACCACACCACCGACCGATTGATGATCGGCACGTTGATGGCGCCGACCAGCCCGAAAATGGCGGGAATGCGGCTTGACGCCCCTTCCCGCGCCACGGCGCCCGCAAGCGCGATATAGGCAAAGAACAGGAACAGCAGCACCAGCATGGAGGTAAGCCGCCCGTCCCACACCCACCAGGTGCCCCAGGTCGGCCGCCCCCATATGGAGCCCGTCATCAGACAGATCGCGGTAAAAGCTGCCCCAGGCACAGCGGATGCCCGTGCGGCGATCGCGGCCAGCGGATGACGCCAGACAAGTTCCATCAGGCTGGCGACGGCAATCGCGCTCCACCCCGCCATGCCGAGCCATGCGGTCGGCACATGGATGAACAGTATGCGCACCGTTTCGCCCATCAACCTGTCGGGCGGAACCAAGAGCAGGCCCCAGATCAGCGATGCGCCCACAAGCACCAGGCCCCCTGCCAGCAACACAGGCGTGAGCCATCTGGCAATCCTCAGGAAGCGGGCAGGATTGGCAAAGCCATGCATGATCGGAACGGTCGCCTAAGGGTGGTAGCAGTGCAAGGGCTAAAGCCTGCGGAAAGGGGCAGAGTCAATCTCAACCCACCGAATTGGCCGGAAGGCGCAGCGGTAATGGACGATAAGCGCCATCAGGTGACGATCGCCTGAACGGCAATCCAGCCAAACGGCAAGTGACAATAGCATGAGGCGGGAAGGAATGGGGCGATTGAGGGGTCTCGAACCCCCGACCTCCGGTACCACAAACCGGCGCTCTAACCAACTGAGCTACAATCGCCATACGCCCCTGCCCGGTGGCAGGTAGGCTGCCGTGCCGCATGGTCAAGCCATGATCGCCACGGGAGGGAGCCTCTTGCATAGCAAGGCTGCCAAGCAAAGCGAAAATTTAGTTTCGCCGCCACATCGTGTGAAATGCCGCCTTGCCGCTGCCTGCTTGCACCGCGCGGCGCCCCCTGCAAGAGAATCGCCATGGCGAATCCTGTGCAGATTCCGGGTGAGACCTGCGCCCAGTTCCTTCTGGCCCAGCCGGGGGTGCGGCGCGTTCCCAGCCCTCGCATCGAATTGTTCGACCGCCCCGGCTTCCTGCCGCCGGATCTGTGCGCTGCGCTCGTCGATCTCATCGACCGCAACCGGCGGCCTTCCACGCTCGCGGATGAGAATGGCGACAATTACTTCCGGACCAGCGAGACATGCGACCTGCCGGCGGACGATCCGGCAGTGCAGGACCTCGAAACGCGTCTCGCCGCGTTCAACGGCATCGGCCCTGCCCACGGCGAACCGGCCCAGGGTCAACGCTATGCCGAAGGGCAGGAGTTCAAGGCTCACACCGATTATTTCGAACCGAATGGCGTCGACTTCGCGCGGTTCTGTTCGGTCGCCGGCAATCGCACATGGACGTTCATGATCTATCTCAACGAAGTTGAAGCCGGGGGTGCGACGCGGTTCAAGGTGATCGACAAGACCTTCCAGCCCGAAACGGGCAAACTGGTGTGCTGGAACAACCATCGCCCGGATGGCAGCCTCAACGCCGCCACGCTCCATCACGGGATGAAAGTCCGCAAGGGGATGAAATATGTCATCACCAAATGGTATCGGGAGCGCCCCTGGGGGTGGGAATAGGTCGGTGGAAAGCAGCTTATATCGCAACGAACATCGCTGCGCCTGCCATTGCGGATCGGTCACCTTCACCGCCTGGCTGCCTGACGACATCGACGGAATCCGCTGCAACTGTTCGATCTGCGCGATGAAAGGGGCCGTGATGGTTGGCCTCCCGGCCGACCGGCTCGAGGTGACGGGCGGGGATGAGGCCCTGTCCTGCTATCAATTCCACACGAAGGTAGCGAAGCACTATTTCTGTTCGCGCTGCGGCATCCATTGCTTTCACCAACGCCGCTCCGACGCCAGCCAGTTCGCGGTGAACGCGGCCTGCATCGAAGGTATCAGCCCTTACGAGGATTTCCCCGAAGTGCCGGTAAGCAATGGCAGGGACCACGCCTTCGACAATGGCGGGCATTGGCGCCGCGCGGGTGTGCTGCGCTTCATCCGCGATGGTGGGGATTGACGCTGCTAAAGCAAAAGGGCGACCCGGCGGGCCGCCCTTTCGATATCGCCGGATAGTCATCCGAAGCGTGGGTGGCAGGCCGCTGGCCTGCCAGCAGCTTACTTCTTCTTGAGCGACAGACCGCCGAAACGCTTGTTGAACTGCGCCACGCGGCCGCCCTGATCGAGCTGACGCTGGCCGCCGGTCCATGCCGGGTGGCTGGTCGGGTCGATATCCAGCGCCATCGTGTCGCCTTCCTTGCCCCAGGTGGAGCGAGTTTCGAACACGGTGCCGTCAGTCATCTGCACCTTGATCATGTGGTAGTCGGGGTGGATATCGGCCTTCATGGATCAGTCCTTACGTGCATGGGGCCGGTACCGACCGGCCGGGCAATGTCGGGAAAGCGCGCGCCATAATCGCCGCGCGCCGGAATGGCAAGACCGTCAGCCCTGCGGCGGGTCTGCGATCATGGCGGTGAATTCCACCTCGCAGGTCACCTTGCCTTCGACGCTGGCCTTGCCCCAGAACTTGCAGACCCGCGCCCGTTTCTGGACGAAGCCGACATTGAGTTCCAGCAGGCACCCCGGCTCCACCGGGGCGCGGAACTTCGCGCCATCGATCGCCATGAAATAGACCAGCTTGCCGGAACCGGCCAGTTCCAGCGTTTCGATTGCAAGGATCGCCGCGGATTGCGCGAGAGCTTCGATCTGCAGCACGCCCGGCATGATCGGCCGGCCCGGGAAATGACCCTGGAAGAACTGCTCGTTGAAGGTCACGGCCTTGAGCGCGCGAATCTCCTCGCCGATCCGCAGGTCGAGGACCCGGTCGACGAGGAGTAGCGGATAGCGGTGCGGCAACGCGTTGAGAATCTGCGCGATGTCATAACTCCGCGCGCCGCCGGTCTCCTCGGTCATCTTTCGCTCCGAGGCCTTAGCGGCCTTCCACCGGCGCTGCCGCCGGAGCGGGCGCTGCCTGCGCGGCCGGCTGTCCGTTCTGCGCCGCTTCCGCTGCCTGCTGCTCACGCACTTCGCGCGGCACCCAGCCCTGCGGCGGAACGACTTGCGCGGAAGGCAGCAGGCGGTTCAGTTCGTCCAGCACGGCCTGGTTGAGGTTGTAGCCATTGTCGGCATACAGAACGACGTCGGGCGTGATGACCAGCGTGACATTGTTCTTCTGCGCGGCGGCCTGAATGGCGGCATTCAGCTGATCGTTGATCTGTTCTTCGACATAGGCCTGCGACAGCGCCACCGGCTCCAGGATCTGCTGCAATTCGCGCTGGCCCGCCGTTTCGATCTGCTGGATCTGGGCAGCCTGCTGCTGCAGCTGCTGCTGGTTGGCGTTGGCTGCCTGGCTGGCGGTCTGCAGCTGCTGCACCATCGGCTGCAGCTGCTGCGAAATCGCCTGGCGGCGCGCATTGGCCTGATCGATCTGGGCGCGATAGGTTTCCTGCCGCTGCTGCTGCGCAGTGCGATAGGCATTCGAATTGGCAATGACCGCCTGATAATTGACGATGCCGATATTGTTCATCCCCTGCGCGGCCGCCGGAACGGCGATCGACGAAGCGGAAACGGCGGCGATGGCGAGTCCGGCACTGGCGGCCAGTTTGGTCAGGGTCTTCATCAGAACTGGGTTCCCACGTTGAAGGAGAAAGTCTTGGTTTCGTCGCCCTTCTGCTTCAGCAGCGGATAGGCGAGATCGATACGGAACGGGCCGAACGGCGAGTTCCAGTTGACGCCGATGCCAACCGAAACACGCGGCTTCGGTGTATCGCCATAGAATTCTTCTTTGAAAGCCGGAAGGCTGATCGAATAGAGCGGCGTGTTGTCCACCGTTTCGCCCGCATCATTCTCGCGGGTTGGCGACGTGGTCAGTTCGCTATTGCCGTCGAGATATAGCGGATTGCCGTCCTCGTCCCGGCGCGGCGCGCTGTACCCATTCGGGAAATCGTTGAGTTGCGGCTTCTGAATTCCGAAGACCGAACCGACATCCAGGAATACGGAGGGGCGCAGACCCATCTCGCGCGCGCCGGAACCGAGCGGGATTTCGATTTCCGCCTTGCCGAGATAATAGGCGGTGCCGCCGAGCGCGTCATCGACGGTGCTGTCATCGTCCAGCGGACGCAGGATCTGGTTGCCGTCATCGTCGGTGGTGTAATACCGCCGCACGACGCGTGGCCCCACGCCGCGAATGTCAAAGCCGCGGATCTGCGGTTCACCCAGGAAGAAACGGTCGGTCAGCAGCACGTCGTCGACGCCCGCCCCACGATCCCGCAGCCCCTTGATGGCCCCGCCTTCCGCCGAGAGCGAGAAGATGAAGCCGCTGCCCATGTTCCAGTACTTCGCCGCATTGGCGGTGAAGCGCAGATAGCGGGTGGAACCGCCCAGCCCGGCAAAATCCCCGCCGATGATGACGCGTTCACCACGCGTCGGGCGAATGCGGTTGTTGAGCGTGTCATAGACCAGCGACATGCCCAGCATGGAATTGGTCCGCGTGCCCAGTGCATCGCACAGATAACGGCCGGCCAGCAGCGGCTCGCACGACGAAATCCCGTCACCATCAAGATCGGCGAAGAACTGATCCTCGTCGACCGAAATCTTGTCGTAGTTGAAGGTGTAGCGGGCAATCGCCGTCATATATTCGGACAGCGGAACGCCGACGCGCAGCTGGGTACCGGTCTGCTGCTGTTCGTAGGTCGCGCTGTTCCGGTCCCAATAACCATTATTGTAATCGCGGCGATAGATGTCGATCCCGGCCGAGATGTTCTTGTCGAACACATAAGGCTCGGTCAGGCTGATCGACGCGGCCTGGCTATAGCGGGAATAATTGACGGACAGGCCAACAGTCTGACCGCGCCCGCGGAAGTTGCGCTGCCGGATCGAACCCTGGAAGATGAAGCTTTCCAGGCTGGAGAAACCGGCCGAAAGCGACAATTCGCCGGTCGGCTGTTCCTGCACATTGGCTTCCAGCACGATACGGTCGGGCGCGCTGCCATCGACCTGGTCGATGGAGAAGTTCTCCTGGAAATAGCCCAGCGAGTTGATGCGCGCCGTGGTGCGCGCCACATCCAGCGAGTTGAAGGCATCGCCTTCCGCCAGGCGGAACTCGCGGCGGACGACCTTGTCCTGCGTCAGCGTGTTGCCGTTCACATCGATGCGCTCGACATAGACGCGCGGCGCTTCGTTGATGACGAACTTGATGTCCATCGTCAGATCTTCGCGATTGGGGCTGAACTGCGGCTGCACATCGGCGAAGGCATAGCCGAACCGGCCGGCCGTCTCCTTGATGCCCTCCATCGTATCCTCGACCAGCTTCGCATCGTACCAGTCGCCGGTATGCATCGGCAGCGTCCGCGTCATCGCGCCGCTGTCGAAATCGCGCAGTTGGCTGTCGACCGACACTTCGCCGAATTTATAGCGCTCGCCTTCTTCCACCACATAAGTGATAATGAAGTCGCGCTTGTCAGGGGTCAGTTCCGCCACGGCGGACACCACGCGGAAATCGACATAGCCGTTCTGGAGATAGAAGGCGCGCAATTGCTGCTGGTCGAATGCCAGCCGGTCCGGGTCGTAGCTGGTATTGGAGCTCAGGATGCTGAGAATCCCGCCGGACTGCTTGGTCACCATCTCGCCGCGCAATTCACTGTCGGTGAATTGCTCGTTACCGATGATGTTGATCTGGCGGACCTTGGATTTCGGCCCTTCCGTGATCTCGAACACCACGTCGACGCGGTTCTGATCCAGTTCCACCATCTGCGGCTCGACAGTGGCGGCAAACCGCCCCTGGCGCTTGTACAGCTCGATGATGCGCGCCACATCCGCCCGGACCTTGGACCGGGTGAAGATCTGGCGGGCAGCCAGATTGATTTCCGGCAGGATCTTGTCGTCCTTGATCCGCTTGTTGCCTTCCAGCACGATGCGGTTGACGACGGGATTCTCCCGGATCTCGATCACCACATTGCCGCCATCGTTGCGGATGCGGAACTCCGAAAACAGCTCCGTCGCGGCCAGGTCCTTCAGGGCCTGGTCGGCAGCGGCGGCCGTGTAGAGATCGCCGGGGCGAAGCTGGATGTAGCTGACGATGGTTTCGGGTTCGAGCCGCTGGGCGCCGGCCACCGCGATGGAGCGGATCACCTCTCCCTGCGGCTGAACGGCCGGTGGCGCCGTGGGCGTCGCTGCGGCGGCGGCCGGTGCGGCCTGCCCGGAGGCGGGCGGCGCTGCCGGCGTTCCACCTTGCTGGGCCTGCGCGGCGGCGGGAACGCCGGCCAGCATGGTGCAGCCCATCAGGGCCGCGGAAAAATGCCTTGCCGCAATCACGCCAGCCCTACCGCTCATATCCGTCCAATTCATACGACCATGCGTATCCCGTAATACCACGCGGCAATTCCGGCGTCAGGCCGGAATGCCCCGGATGAAGCGTGAGGAGCGCCCCTTGCCCGATGCGGGCCGGACGATCAAGCGAACATGCCGGGATGCGCCGCGCCTAATTCCCTCACACTCATCCCGAAACCGGGATGCAGCCCGCGGCCGTCACCGGCAACAGGGCTATGAAACCGCCCTACCCGCCGAAGATCGGCAGCGAGAGGACATCGTTGATCGTGACGAACAGCATAAGCGCGAGCACGAGTGCCAGGCCAGTGCGGAACGCCCATTCCTGACTGCGCGGACTGGCTGGCTTACGACGGACCGCCTCGGCCGCGTAGAAAGCCAGATGCCCACCGTCGAGGACCGGAATTGGCAGCAGGTTAATGAATGCCAAGTTAATCGAGATCAGGGCCACAAAGCTCACGAATTGCTGCCATCCCAGGCTCAATTGCTCGCCCGAATATTTGGCGATCTTGATGGGGCCGCCCAGTTCCTCCACCGATCGGCGACCGGTCACGATCTGCCAGATTCCGGTCACCATCAGTTGCACGATCTCGCCTGTCTGGCGCACCGCCAGCCCAACCGATTCCACCGGTCCGACGGGCATCAGCCGGCCCTGCCCAGAATTGATGCCGATCTGCCCTATTTTGAACTCATTGCCGAACCGGTCACGCTCATGAATGGTGGGAATGGTCAGGGAAATGGCCAGTGCCTCCCCATCCCGGTCCACCGCGACATTGATCGTCTCGCCCGGATGCGGCGCGATCTTTCCGCGCAATTCGGCAAAGTTTTCGATGGGATCTCCATCGATCGCCACGATCCGGTCGCCCAGTTCGATGCCGGCAGCAGCGGCCGCGCCATCTTCCAGCAGCACCTCCACCACAGGGGGGATGTCGAGCCTGCCGTAAGCGAGATTGAACGCCGCCAGTATCACGATGGCGATCAGGAAGTTGGTGAGCGGGCCAGCGGCGACGATCAGCGCCCGTTGCCACAGAGGCTTGGCCTGGAATGTCCGCTCCCGCTCTTCCGCCGGCAGGGCGAGCCATTCGGCGCTGGGCTGGCTGGCGGGGTTCATGTCGCCTGCGAACTGGACATATCCGCCCAGTGGCAGGGCGGAGAGCTTCCAGCGCGTCCCCTGCTTGTCGGTCCGGCCGAACAGCTCCTTGCCGAAGCCGACCGAAAATGCGTCTGCCTTCACGCCGAAAAAGCGGCCGACCAGATAATGCCCCAGCTCATGCAATGTGACGAGCGGGCCCAGCACGAGCAGGAAGCCGACGATCCACATCCAGAATGGCACATTGTCGAACATATCAGGCAGGTTCCAGCATCTCTAGCGCGCGCACCCTTGCATCGGCATCGGTGGCCAGTACATCCGCCAGGCAGGCGGGCGCGGCGGGCACCCCGCGATCGAGCATGCGGGCAGCGATATCCGCAATTTGGGTGAAGCCGATCCGGCCTTTCAGGAATGCGTCGACTGCGATCTCGTTGGCTGCGTTCAGCACCGCCGGCGCTGCTCCGCCTTCCGCGACGGCATTCCTCGCCAGGCGTGTGGCTGGGAACAGCACCTCGTCCGGCTCCTCGAAATCCAGCCTGCCCAGTGCGGGCAGGTTCAGCGGCTCGCAAGGCGTATTCATCCGGCCCGGCCAGGCGAGGCAGGATGCGATCGGCACGCGCATGTCAGCCGGGCCGAGCTGGGCCAGGGTCGAACCGTCGCGATATTCCACCATCGAATGGATCACGCTCTGGGGATGCACCACGATGCGCAGCCGGTCCAGCCCCACGGGGAACAGGAAGTGCGCCTCGATCAGTTCCAGCCCCTTGTTCATCATGGTGGCGGAATCTACGCTGATCTTCGCGCCCATGCTCCAGTTCGGGTGGGCGATCGCCTGCGATGGCGTCACCGCGCGAAGCCGTTCCGCATCCCAGCCGCGAAACGGGCCTCCGCTGGCCGTCAGGGTGATGGACCGCACATGGTCCAGCCGATTGCCCGCGAGGCACTGGAAGATTGCATTATGCTCTGAATCCGTGGGCAACAGGGTCGCGCCATGGCGGGCGACTGCGGCAGTCAGGATATCGCCGGCGGAAACCAGCGCCTCCTTGTTCGCGAGCGCCAAGCAGCCACCTTGCTCTATCGCAGCCATGGTGGGGGCCAGCCCTGCGCAGCCCACGATGGCGGCCACCGTCATGTCCGCGGGGCGCGTTGCCGCCTCCACCAGCGCCGCCGCGCCGCCCGCCGCCTCGACGCCGGAACCCGCGAGGGCTGCCCGCAGATCGGGCAGGCAGCTTTCATCAGCCACCACGGCGATTTCCGCGCCGAACTCCACCGCCAGCCTTGCCAGCTCCGCCGCCTGGCAATTGGCGGTCAACGCCACAACCCGCCATTCGCCGCGATTGCGCCGCACCAGATCGAGGGTGGACGCCCCGATGGAACCCGTGGCACCCAGCACGGAAATGCTGCGCGTCATAGCCCGGCCGACCACAGCACTATTCCCGCAAGCAAGGCGACGGGAACGAGCCCATCGATTCGATCAAGCACCCCGCCATGCCCGGGGATGAGGCGGGAACTATCCTTCACCCCCGCCTTCCGCTTCAGCCAGCTTTCCAGAAAATCACCAGCCTGCGCCACCACTGCAAATCCCGCCCCGGTTGCGAAGGCGCGCAAAAGGTCGCGGGCCGCCAGCCAGGATTGATCGGGAGCCAAGGCCCGCGCCGCCGATCCGACCAAAGCAACGGCGATTGCCATGCAGCATCCAGCCGCCAGCATTCCACCCAACAAGCCGGCCCAGGTCTTGGACGGGCTGATCCGCGGCGCGATGCGAGGTCCGCCAATGGCGCGGCCGGAAAAATAAGCACCAGTATCGGTGGCCACGACTATCAGCACCAGAACCACCAGACACATGCGCGGCATCTGCGCAAGCAATGCCGTTGCAAGGCCGATGTAAATCACGGCAACCAGCATTCCGGCCGCGCGGTAATAGGGATTGCCGGTAGCCCGCCGGACCAGCAACAACGCTTCCCCGATCCCCACCAGCCCGACCAGCGCGATGAAAGCCTCCAGCACCCGGCCGCCAGTAGCCAGCGCGCCACCCGCGGCAGCCAGCATCACCACCGCAGATAGCAGGCGTTTGGGAAGGTCGGACGTGCGAACCGCAAGCGGAACCGTGACATAACGCCTCAACCGGTCGCGCTTACGCTCCGGCGAGGATTCAGCGTCCGCCAAAACGGCGCTCCCGTCGCGCAAAACTGCCCAAGGCCTGCTGCAAATGCGCGAGTGTGAAATCGGGCCACAACACATCGGTGAACCACATTTCCGCGTAAGCGACCTGCCACAGCAGGAAGTTGGAAAGACGCACCTCTCCGCTCGTCCGGATCAAAAGGTCGAGAGGGGGCATGTCCGCGGTGTCCAGGTTTGACGCGATGGTTTCGGCCGTGATCTTGCCCACCTCGGCGGCCTTTGTCGCAGCACGGGCTATTTCCTGTTGAGAACCATAGTTCAGCGCAACAGCCAGCGTGTGCGATCCATGCGCTGTCTGGTCCAGCGCATCTTCCAGCATGGTGACAATATCGCGGTCCAAGGCCCGGTAATCGCCGAGAATTTTCAACCGCACGTCATTAGCGATGAAGTCCGGAAGGTCAGAGCGGATGAAGCGCTTCATCAGCCCCATCAGATCTGCGATCTCCTCCTCCGGCCGCTTCCAGTTTTCCGCGGAAAACGCGTAAAGCGTCAGGCATTCAAGGCCCAGCGGGCGCAACCCGCGCACCACCCGGCGCACCGCTTCCACCCCCCGCTGATGCCCCATCACCCGGGGAAGGCCGCGCTGCCGCGCCCACCGTCCATTGCCATCCATGATGATGGCGACATGGCGGGCGCCGTGATGCGTATTGCCCGGATTCAACTGGTCAGCTCTCGCATCTGACGAGCCGCGCGAAGGGCCGTCGGAAGAGAGGGGAGGAGAAGAGTGGCCAAGGCTCACTGCTGAAGGATTTCCTTCTCCTTGGCCTCGGTCGCCGCATCCGCATCCGCGACATATTTGTCGGTCAGCTTCTGGACTTCCTCTTCCATCCGCTTGCGGTCATCTTCCGAAATGTCCTTCTTCTTTTCGTCCTCCTTCAGCATTTCCATGCCGTCGCGGCGGACGTTGCGGATCGCGATCTTGGCTCTTTCGGCATACTGGCCGGCAAGCTTCGCCAGCTCCTTGCGGCGCTCCTGCGTCAGATCGGGCAGCGGCAGACGCAGGGTCTGGCCATCGATCATGGGATTAAGGCCCAGATTTGCGTGAGCGATGCCCTTTTCCACCGCATTCACATTGGCCCGGTCCCACACCTGCACGCTCAGCATGCGGGGTTCCGGCGCGGAAACGGTCGCGACCTGGTTCAACGGCATCATGGAGCCATACACCTCCACCTGCACTGGGTCGAGCAACGCGGTGTTCGCGCGGCCGGTGCGCAGCCCGGAAAGGTCGCTCTTCAGGCTATCCACCGCACCCGCCATCCGGCGGTCGATGTCGCTCTTTTCATATTTCGGCATTGTCAGGCTTCCTTCCGGACTATCGTCTGCACGCCTTCTCCGGCGAGCACGCGCGCGAGATTACCTTTCTCGCGGATGGAAAATACCACAATCGGGATCTCGTTATCACGGCACAGCGCCACAGCAGATGCATCCATGACCTTGAGATTATCTGCCAGGACCCGATCGTAACTCACGGTTTCAAAACGCTTTGCGCCAGCAACCTTCTTGGGATCAGCATCATAGACGCCGTCCACGCTGGTTCCCTTCAGCAAGGCATCGCAATTCATTTCCGCCGCCCGCAGCGCGGCGCCGCTATCCGTGGTGAAATAGGGGCTGCCCACACCCGCGGCGAAAATAACCACCCGCCCCTTCGCCAGATGCCGTTCCGCGCGGCGGCGGATAACCGGTTCGCACACAGCATCCATCTGTACGGCGGATTGCACGCGGGTATCCACGCCCAGCTGTTCCAGCGCATTCTGCATCGCCAGCGCGTTCATCACCGTCGCCAGCATGCCCATGTAATCGGCCTGCGCGCGGTCCATGCCAGCGGCGGCACCTGCCATGCCGCGGAAGATATTGCCGCCGCCAATCACCAGGCAGATTTCCAGGCCCGAGTCCTTGGCAGCCTTCACCTCGCCTGCGAGTTCGGACACGAAGGCCGGATCAATGCCGAATTGCTGATCGCCCATCAGCACCTCACCCGATAGCTTCAGCAGGACGCGCTTGACGCTGGGCATGGTCATGGAACGGTCTCTTTCAATGCGGCCGGATTTGCGGCCCTTATAGAGTGCGCCGCCACAGTGCCAAGGGGTGACAGGGGCTGTCACGCAAGGGCGATGGAGGCATGGCAAGCAAAAGGCCGCCGAACACGATGTTCGACGGCCTTTCAGCTTCGGAATTGAGGCTTAGCCAGCGACGGCGGCCGCAACCTCCGCAGCGAAATCGGTCTCTTCCTTCTCGATGCCTTCGCCGAGCTGGAAGCGGACATAGTCCTTGAGCACGATGGGCTTGCCGGCTTCCTTGCCGGCCTGCGCCACGACGTCGGAGATGGCCGTCTTGTTGTCCATCACGAACACCTGGCTCAACAGCGCGTTTTCCTTGGCGAACTTCTTCACCGCGCCGTCGACCATCTTCTCCTGAACTTCAGCAGGCTTGCCGCTTTCGGCAGCCTTTTCAGCAGCGATCTTGCGCTCACGCTCGATCACGTCCGCATCCAGGCTGTCCGCGTCCAGCGCCTGCGGGAACGCAGCAGCCACGTGCATGGCCAGCTTCTTGCCCAGTTCTTCAAGAACGGAGACATCCGCCTCGCTCTCCAGCGCGACGAGCACGCCGATCTTGCCGAGGTTCGGGGCGGCAGCAACGTGAACGTAAGGGATGATCGCACCCTTTTCCACGCTGACCGTCTTCATGCGGCGAACCTGCTGATTTTCACCGATGGTTGCGACATTGTCCGTCAGCTTTTCAGCAACGGAACCACCATCGGGATAGGCAGCGGCTTTCAGCGCTTCCACATCATCGCCTGCCACGCCCAGCGCGACCTGGGTGGTCTTGCGGACGAAATCCTGGAACTTGTCGTTCTTGGCAACGAAGTCGGTTTCGGAATTGACCTCGACGGCGACGCCGCGCGTCCCTTCCACAGCCACGCCGACAAGCCCTTCCGCTGCGGTGCGGCTCGACTTCTTCTGCGCGGTGGCAAGACCCTTGGCACGCAGCGCGTCGACCGCGGCTTCCAGATCGCCATTCGATTCTTCGAGCGCCTTCTTGGCGTCCATCATGCCCGCGCCGGTCTTCTCGCGGAGCTTCTTCACGTCAGCGGCGGTAAAACCTGCCATTGTCCTGTCCTCTTGTTCTTTGCCGGCTGCGCCGGACCGCATCGCGCGGCCCGGGCTGCCTGAATGTCGATTGTGTCGCCAGCCTTACGCCGCAGCGTCGGCCGCCTCACCCTCGACAACAGCCACTTCCTCAGGCGGCTGCTCCATGGCGCCGAAATCGGCACCCGAATCCACCACACCTTCGCTATGACCCTTGGTCGCAGCGGCAGCGATGGCATCGCAATACAGGCGCACGGCGCGGCTCGCGTCGTCATTGCCCGGGATCGGGAACGCGATGCCGCTCGGATCGACATTGGTGTCGAGCACGGCCACGACGGGGATGCCCAGCACGTTGGCTTCCTTGATCGCCAGCTCTTCCTTGTTGGCGTCGATCACGAACATCACGTCCGGAATGCCGCCCATGTCGCGGATGCCGCCCAGGGAAAGCTCCAGCTTCTCCTTTTCGCGGGTGAGCTGCAGACGCTCCTTCTTGGTCAGGCCCGAAGTATCGCCGGCCAGTTGCTCCTCAAGAGTCTTGAGGCGACGGATCGACTGCGAGATCGTTTTCCAGTTGGTGAGCATGCCGCCCAGCCAGCGGTGATTGACGAAGTGCTGGCCACTGGCACGCGCCGCCTGAGCGATGGGCTCCTGCGCCTGGCGCTTCGTACCCACGAGGAGAACCTTGCCGCCTGCACGAACCGTGGCCGACACGAAGTCCAGAGCGCGAGCCATGAGCGGCACGGTCTGCGACAGATCGATGATGTGAACCCCGTTGCGGGCGCCGAAGATATACGGCTTCATCCGCGGGTTCCAGCGGTGGGTCTGGTGCCCGAAATGCGCACCGGCCTCGATCAATTCCTGCATCGTGACGGTGGGTACCGCCATAAGTAATTCCTTTCCGGTTAGGCCTCTGGAAGGCAGGGAACCAGCCGCGATGCGATCGCGATGGCACCGGTGATGTGCGCCTTCCATGTGAATTAGCCCCGGAGAACCCGTGAATGGGATGCCCGTGGCGTGGCGCGCGCTTAGCGCAACACCCCCGGCAAATCCACCTCCAAAATGCTGCGTCGTACGCGCGCAGTCAGACGCCCGCCGCCGTCATGAGCCGCGCCAAAAGCAAGTGTCGCTTGACAGGCTGGAACATATGTAGAACATTGTAGCGCACACTGGAGGGAACATAATCCTCCGGCACACATTTTTTCCACAGGCTTTCCACCGGGTAAGCCACAGACAGGTGACGAAACATGCTGCCGATACTCTTGTCCGTGATGTTTGGAATCGCAGCATGCCTGGCGGTTGCGACCATCGCGCAATCCTGTGCGCGAGGTTGGCTGCAGTTGGGCGCCATACTGCAAGAATTGCGCAGCCTGCCTTCACTCACGCCTGATGTCGCCAGCGTAAGGGCGCCCGCCCGCCCAGCCAGATTTATTCCGGCAGGGGGCCGCCGAACGGTCCGGGTTTCCGCTTACGCTCGGCCCGTTCACGCCTGACCTTGGCGTAAGTGAGTATACCGTAGGGCATCAACGCCAGATATCCGACGGACAGCACGGCCAGCGTCCACCAGGGCTCTGTCAGCAAAGCGGCGAACACCAGGCCGGCGCCAGCAATGGCACCCAGCCGGATATTGCGCTGGGGCCTGATGGACGTCCAACTCAACGTCGCGATATTGGATATCATCAGGAAGGCGATCACCGCCACCCAGACTGCCACGACGATGGGTTCGCGGAACAGCGATTCACCACTGGCCAACCACAGGTAAAGCGGGAGGAAGGCCAACCCTGCGCCAATCGGGGCTGGCACTCCAGTGAGGAAGCCGGCGGATTTATGCGGCTGCTCGTCCACGTCGATCCGTGCGTTGAACCGAGCGAGACGCAAGGCGCAGCAGATCGCAAAAGCCAGCGCTGCGAACCATCCGAAACGCGGCAAACCCTGCAGGGACCACAGGAACAGCACCAAGGCAGGCGCCATCCCGAAACTGAGGGAATCGGCAAGGCTGTCCAGTTCCGCGCCGAAGCGCGACTGCGCCTTGAGCAAACGCGCGACGCGCCCATCGATCCCGTCCAGCATCCCGGCAAGGATGATCGCGAAAACGGACCGCTCCCAGTCCCCTTCGATGGCGAAACGAATGCCGGTAAGGCCGGAACAAAGGGCTGCCGCAGTGATCGCGTTGGGCAGGACCGCTCGCAATGACAGTCCGCTCCCGGTCAGATTATTGTTGGCCCCGTTCTTTGAACCCAACCAGGACGGCCCCGGATCTATCGGTCGATCGGCATCGTCCGGCGGCAGGCTCATTGATTGACGCCCTCGATCAAAGCCTGATGGCCCATCTGCGCCAGAACCGTTTCGCCTGCGATAATCTTCTGCCCCAGCAGGACGCGGGAATCGGTGCCAGCCGGCAGATACACGTCCACCCGGCTGCCGAAGCGGATCAGACCGATGCGCTGCCCAGCCGCGACAATATCTCCGGGCTTTATGAACGGCACGATCCGCCGCGCCACCAGACCGGCGATCTGGGTGCAGGCGATCAGCCGCCCTTCGCCCGTTTCGATCAGGATATGCTGGCGCTCATTCTCCTCACTTGCCTTGTCGAGATCGGCATTGAGGAAGCGGCCGGGAATATAGATGACCCGGCGCACGGTTCCGCCAACTGGCGCGCGATTGATATGCACGTCGAACACCGACATGAAGATCGAAATGCGCGTCACCGGCTCGCTGCCCAGGCCCGGCAAACCCGCGCCATCAGGACCCTGCAATTCGCGAGGCGGCGCAACCTGGGCAATCATCGTGACCAGACCGTCCGCCGGCGCGACGATCAAATCGCTGCCCTGGGGCACGACGCGTTCCGGATCCCGGAAGAAGGCGAACACGCCCAACGAGAGGAAGAGCAGCGGCCAGCCGATGATCTCCCAGTCGAGACCCAGCAGCACGAGCAAAGCGATGACGAACGCGATCAGGCCGAAACGGCGACCTTCCGGATGGATGGGCGGCCAACGCCATGCTGCGTCGCCACGCCCTCTATTGTCTCGAAGTTCTCCAGCCATCGGCATCATCTAGGGCTTCTACGGAACCGCCACAAGGCTCGGTTCGCGAGGACGGTGGACAGCGCAGCTTCTGCCCAATCCGAAGATGGATACGAACACCGCGACCGAAGAATACGGGGGAGGCTCGGTGGTGGACAGGGCTGGATTCGAACCAGCGTACGCTTGCACGGGCAGATTTACAGTCTGCTGCCTTTAACCACTCGGCCACCTGTCCACCGGAGAGCCGCAACGTTCGCGAATGCGTCGTCTTGAGAGCATTTTCATGCCCTCACGGCCGAGAGAGGCGCCCCAATGGCGAAGCCGCGCTTGCCTGTCAATGGTGCCGCTGGCACAGACCCTGCGAACGAGGGAAAATATGGCACGACAAGGCGATAAGCGCGCCCTTCGGGGACGCGCTGGACGAATGCAGAGTGGGCGCGGTTCCGGCAGGGCCTCGCAAGGGCAGGTAAGGCTATGGGGCCGGCATGCGGTTGAAGCTGCCTTGCGCAACCCGCTGCGCGTGCACCGGAAATTATGGGCTACCCGAGAGGGAATCGATTCGCTCGACGGAGAACTGCCCGCGGATTTCCCCGTGGAATATGCCGATGCGCAAGACCTTGCGCGGCTCGTCGCGCGGGATGCCCCCCATCAGGGTCTGGTGCTGGAATGCGCTCCGCTCGAAGATATCCACCTGTCCGAAGTCCTGAGCGATGATCCGGCCGCACCGATCGTCGTTCTCGACCAGGTCACCGATCCGCACAATGTCGGCGCGATCCTCCGGTCCGCGGCCGCCTTCGGAGCGGCGGCGCTGGTCACCCAGGATCGCCACGCACCGCCGGAAGGCGGCGTCATCGCGAAATCGGCGTCCGGCGCACTCGAGATTGTGCCGTGGGTGAGAGTGGTGAACCTCGCCCGCGCGCTCGAGGACATGGCGGAAGCGGGCTATTGGCGGCTAGGCCTGGCCGGCGAGGCGGAAGCAACTTTCGCGCAAGCCCTCCCTTCCGGGCCGGTTGCAATGGTGCTGGGCGCGGAAGGCGAAGGGCTGCGGCACAATATCGCGGCACATTGCGATGCGCTGGCGCGCTTGCCGATCGGGTCGGCGATGGAGAGCCTGAACGTGTCCAACGCCGCCGCCATCGCACTTTACGCCGTGGCGAGCCGCACTGACATCTGATCCAAATGCAGAGCGGCCGTCCGGAAATCCGAGACGGCCTGCTCCCGCGCTGCGAAGGCGCGTTTCGATGATGCTTAGTTGACGGCGTCTTTCAGGCCCTTGCCCGCCTTGAACTTGGGCTGGGTCGATGCCTTGATCGTCATGGGTTCGCCGGTGCGGGGGTTACGGCCCGTCGACGCTTTGCGCTTCGCCACCGAGAAAGTGCCAAAACCGACGAGGCGAACTTCGTCACCCTTGGACAATGCGCCGGAGATAGTGTCGAACACGCTTTCCACCGCCTTGGTCGCGTCGTTGCGCGACAGGCCACTGGAATCCGCCACGGCGCCGATCAGTTCATTCTTGTTCATTGGTAGCAAAACCCCCTCACTTGAATGGCCGAAACATACTGGCTGAATCGTCCAAAGGTGGCGGGAATTGAGCGACTTTTGGCAGGACTGTCAAAGCTAAAACGGGGAAATTGCGCGGATTCGCGCCATTTATCTCGCTATTGCGCGATGAAACGAGCCCTCCGCGGTCTCGACAGATGGTTAACGATCAGAACAAAACGGCCCGGGCCGAGTCGCTGCGGCGCAGCGTAGCCCGGACCCAAGTTTCAATGCGCTGTAGTGGCCGGGGCGTGTGATGCCGGAACGGGCTGGCTGGCCAGATCATCCGCCTCCGTCCAGACGATCGCCTCGGGCTTTTCGCACAATGCTCGCTCGAGAACCTCGTCGACATGCGAGACCGTGACGATTTCCAGCTCCTGCTTCACATTCTCCGGAATTTCGGCGAGATCTTTCGCATTCTCCTCAGGGATGAGCACGGTGCGGATGCCGCCCCGCAGCGCCGCGAGCAGCTTCTCCTTCAATCCCCCGATAGGCAGCACGCGCCCGCGCAAAGTCACCTCGCCCGTCATGGCAACGTCAGGGCGAACGGCGATGCCGGTCAGCGAAGACACGATCGACGTCACCATCCCGATCCCGGCACTCGGCCCGTCCTTCGGCACCGCACCTTCCGGCAGGTGGATATGCACATTTTTGCGCTGGAAGATCGAAGGCTTGATGCCATAGGCTGGCGCGCGCGCCTTCACGAAACTGAACGCGGCGGCGACGCTCTCATTCATCACTTCGCCGAGCTTGCCCGTGGTGCGCACCTCCCCCTTGCCAGGGGTGGTGACGCTTTCGATCGTCAGCAACTCGCCGCCCACCTCGGTCCAGGCAAGCCCCGTCACTGCGCCGATCTGCGCCTCTTCATCAGAGCGGCCATGGCGGAATTTCGGCACCCCGGCGAATTCGGCAATATTGTCGGGCGTGATGGTCACGCTCTCTACCTTGCCCTCCAGGATCTGGCGCAAGCTCTTGCGAGCCAGCCGCGCGATTTCCCGCTCCAGCGTGCGGACCCCAGCTTCGCGCGTGTAGAGCCGGATCAATTCACGCAGCCCCTCTTCGGTCAGGGTGAACTCCCCTGCCCTCAGCCCGTGCTGCTTGATCTGCTTGTCGATCAGATGGCGCTGCGCGATCTCGACCTTCTCATCCTCAGTATAGCCTTCGAGGCGTATGATCTCCATCCGGTCGAGCAGCGGCCGGGGCAGGTTGAGGCTGTTCGCCGTGCAGACGAACATCACATCGGACAGGTCGATATCCAGTTCCAGATAATGGTCCTGGAACTTCGCATTCTGCTCCGGGTCTAGCACCTCCAGCAAGGCGGAGGCCGGATCACCACGGAAATCCTGACCCAGCTTGTCGATCTCATCCAGGAGGAACAGGGGATTGCTGGTCCCGGCCTTCTTGAGATTGCTTACAATCTTGCCGGGCAGCGAACCGATATAGGTTCTGCGGTGGCCACGGATTTCCGCTTCGTCGCGCACGCCGCCCAGCGACTGCCGGATGAATTCCCGACCGGTTGCACGGGCGATGGACTTGCCAAGGCTGGTTTTGCCCACGCCGGGTGGGCCGACAAGGCACAGGATCGGCCCCTTCAACTGGTTGGTCCGCGCCTGAACCGCGAGATATTCCACGATCCGGTCCTTGACCTTGTCGAGCGCGTAGTGATCCTCGTCCAGCACGGCTTGCGCCTTCGCGATGTCGCGCTTCAGCCGGCTCTTCTTACCCCATGGCAGGCCAAGCAGCACATCGAGATAATTGCGGATCACCGTCGCTTCGGCGCTCATCGGCTGCATGGCGCGCAGCTTCTTCAATTCGGCGGTGGCCTTGGCCTTCGCCTCCTTGGAAAGCTTGGTGGTTTCGATCTTTTCCTGCAGTTCGGCGATCTCGTCGCCTTCACCATCATCGCCGCCACCCAACTCGTTCTGGATCGCCTTCAACTGTTCGTTGAGGTAATATTCGCGCTGGGTCTTTTCCATCTGGCGTTTCACGCGTCCGCGAATCTTGCGCTCGACCTGAAGGACAGACAGCTCGCCTTCCATTACAGAGAACGCCATTTCCAACCGCTTCAACGGATCGGGCTCTGTCAGTAAGGATTGCTTGGTCGAAACCTTCGCACCGAGGTTGGCGGCGATCGCGTCCGCCAGCCGACCGGCATCGTCGATGCCTGCAAGCTCTTCCTCAATATCGTCTGGCAGCTTCTTGTTATGCTTGGCATATTCGGAGAACTGATCGAGCGCTGACCGCATCATGGCAGATACTTCGCTGCCGGATGTGGTATCAACTTGGAGGTCTTCCACTTCCGCAAGCACATAGTCTGCGCGCTCGCCCAAGCCGCCCAGTGTTGCGCGAGCCTGCCCTTCAACCAGCACGCGCACGGTGCCATCGGGCAGTTTCAGCAATTGCAGAACTTGGGCGACGACGCCGACGTCATACAGATCCTCCCGCGCAGGATCGTCGCAGCCCGGATCGAGCTGGGTAACGAGAAAAATGTCCTTTCCACCTTCCATGGCTGCTTCCAACGCTGCCACGGATTTGTCGCGCCCAACGAACAATGGGACGACCATGCCGGGGAACACGACGATGTCGCGCAGGGGAAGGAGTGGAAAACTTTGCATATAATTCAGTCCATTCGGTGTGGTGGTCGCCAGCGGGCGCCCCGTTTGCTGCGAGATATGGGGGTGGACCGCCTGTCCCGCAATGCCGCGATGGCCCGCATCTGTGGATGCATTCGAGAGATGGGTGGGCACTGTGTCGGTTCAGCCGCGTGTCAGGTCGCCAGGCTCATCTGCGCGCGCTATACGCACCCCGCGCCGCCGGGTGCGTCCTGTAATAGTGCCTGAGGTAGCGTGCTCCAGCTTTCCCGCTTGTATCCCTCTCTGGCAGAGCGTGCGCGGGAAGGCATGCGCCATCGGGCGGCCGGTCTCGTCGCCGCGATCGTTCTCGAGGCGTTGCTGTTGCTCCTGTTGCTGACTCTCGGCCAATCTAAAGGCGGCGAGCCCGGCCTTGGTCCGGCGATCGCGTCTTTCGATGTCAGTTCGGAGCCTGAAGCCGCGACGCCCGACCCAGAAGACGCGCCAGAGCCTGCCGCGGCTGACGCATCCGCTGCACCGACCGAAGCCGAGCCTGATAGGCCTGCGCCTGGGCAGGTCCAGCCAGTGGTTCCGCAGCAAACCGCGCCACGCGCTGCGTTACTGCCCGTCACGCCCAGCGACATGGCGGCAGCGGATATTGCGCGGCCGGATGCAAATCCGCCCGCCCCCGCGAGGCCGGCTGTCGGTCCGCCCATGGGGCCGCCAGCGCCCGGCGCGGGCTCCGGTTCCGACACGCCGCGCGTGGGCACGGCCCCTAATGGGGAGCCGCTTTACGCGGCCCAATGGTATCGCGAACCCTACGATAATGAGCTGGCAGGGTATCTTTCGACAGCCAGTGGTCCGGGCTGGGCGCTGATCGTGTGCCGCACGGTGGATAATTACCGGGTGGAAGATTGTCAGCCACTGGAGGAATCGCCGCGGGGGTCCAATATCGCGCGATCGGTATTGGCGGCGGCGTGGCAGTTCCAGGTGCGCCCGCCGCGTATCGGCGGACGCTCTCAGGTCGGCGCATGGGTCCGCATCAGGATCGACTACGGCATCCGACGCCGCTGAGCCATCATCTGCCGAAATCTCGCTGTGAAGCCGATGGGGTCAGCCAAGACCGGGAATGTTGAGACCCGGCGGAAGCCCCATGCCGGATTGGATCTTCTGCATTTCCGAATTTGCCGCTTGATCGGCCTTGGAACGCGCATCGTTGAACGCGGCGGCCACCAGATCTTCGAGCATACCCTTGTCATCAGGCACGATGAGGCTGTCATCGATGCTGACGCCCAGAATCCGCCCCTTGGCACTGGCGCGAATCTTCACCAGACCACCGCCGGACAAGCCTTCAACTTCAATGGAGTCGAGCTTGGCCTGTGCCTCGTTCATCTGCTTCTGAATGGTTTCGGCCGCCTGTTGCGCCGCCTTCATCATTTCTTCCATGGATTTCATGCGCGTTTGCTCCAATTGCGTTCGCCTCTCGGCGCGTCGTCTTCTTCAACGAATTCCGCCTGGGGAAAGGCCGCCAGAGTGGCCTGAACCAGCGGCGCGTTGCGGATGCGATCACGCTCCGCGCTAATCTCCGCGTCGGACTGTTCTCGCAAGCTTGGCGCGCCATCGCCCGTGCCCCGCTCGACCTGCCACCGTTCACCCGTCACGCGATAGAGGGCGTCGCGGATATCGCTTGATGGATCGTCCGCAAATGTCGGCGGCAGGTTGAAGGCGAGATTGCCCCATCGCAGTTCGATCACCCGAATCCAGTCCCGCATCACTCCTGCAACACGCAGCAGTCCCGCATCTTCCACCCGATCACACAATTCCCGCCAGCTAACAGAGGCAGCCGGCGCAGATGCGGGAGCAGCATCGCCCGCCGAAGGTGCGGTTGTTGTCGTGCGCGCGATCTCCTCCATCTGGCGAACCAGCGTCCCGGGATCGGGCATTTCGACGGCATGCAGGATGCGCAGCAGCGCCATTTGCGCGGAAACCAGCGGGTCAGGCGCGGTGCGGACTTCGTCATGCCCCTTCAGCAGCAATTGCCAGAGGCGATGTATCTGGCCGGGAGACAAGCGGCCGGCCCATTGCTCGACCGCCGCCCGCTCTTCCTGGGTGGGAGCGTCAGCTTCTCCGCCGCCGACCTGATAGAGCGCGACGCGGTGCGTTAATTCCATCAGGCTGCGCATCAGCGCGAGCGGCTCCACACCCAGTGCATACCTGTTCTGAACTTCTTCCAGCAAACCCTTGGGATCGCCTTCAAGAATAGCGGAAAACAAGCGGCGCAATGCCGATTTGTCGACCAGGCCGAGCATGTCGCGGACACGCTCCGCCGTTACGGCTGCCAGCGTATCGCCACCTGCCATCCCGTCCCAATCGGCATGCGCAATAGCCTGATCCAGAATGGAAAGTCCGTCGCGGACAGACCCCTCGGCGGCCGCCGCGATCATCTGCAACGCCTCATCCTCTGCCGTGATCCCTTCCTGCCGGCAGATGCTGGCAAAGTGCTGGGCAAGCATGGATGTGGGAATGCGGCGCAGGTCGAAACGCTGGGTCCGGCTGAGCACGGTGACCGGCAGCTTGTCGACCTCTGTCGTGGCGAAGAGGAACTTCACATGCGCCGGCGGCTCCTCAAGTGTCTTCAGCAACGCATTGAAAGCATTGCGTGACAGCATGTGAACTTCGTCGATGATGTAGATCTTGTACCGCGCACTGACGGCGGCGTAGCGGACTGCTTCGATGATCTCCCGCACGTCATCCACGCCGGTATGGCTGGCGGCGTCCATCTCGATCACGTCGATATGCCGGCCCTCTGCAATGGCCTTGCAAGGCTCGCACAAGCCGCATGGATCGATGGTAGGACCGCCCTGCCCATCCGGTCCCACGCAATTGAGCGCCTTCGCGATCAGCCGTGCGGTGGAGGTCTTGCCGACGCCCCTGACCCCCGTCATCAGGAACGCATGGGCCAGCCGGTCGCGCGCGATGGCATTCGCCAGCGTGCGAACCATCGGTTCCTGCCCGATCAGTTCGGAAAAAGTCTGCGGCCGATATTTGCGGGCCAGCACGCGATAGGGTTGCGCATCGGGTTCCTGAGCCATCGGGGATGGAGCCGGTTCGGCAACCGGGGCCGGATCACCAAACATGGCACCCTGCCCTTCCTGTTCCAGCTCTGCCGCACTGGGTTGGGCATCATCATCCCCGGAGGGGAGTTGGCCGAACATGTCGCCGGAATCATCCATGACAGGCAAGGTAGGCACTGCGGCACCGCTTGTCATGGAGAGAAAAAGGAGCCGGGCGACCCGCTGCCATCCGTTGTGGCTGCTTCCTTCCGGACCTGACCAGGTTGGCGGACGCGAACGTCCACCCGACTCCCGCGCCGGGTATGGCGGCCATCACAGCAAATTGCAAGTCGGTGAAATCAGCGAAAATTGTCGGCGTAGGCTTGCAGCTTCAACCGCTTGGCCGGAACTTCATGCACCAGTGCCGAAATGCCGTATTTTTCGGCATAGGCGACCGCATCTTCCCGGGTTGCGAAGCGCAGCTGCACCTGCTGGCGCGTGTCGCCACTGCCCGCCCAGCCCATCAGCGGATCGGGCTTGCGCGCTTCTGCCGGCACGAAATCGAGCACCCACTGGTCGGTGAGTGCCTTGCCGGATTGCATGGCGTTTTTCGGGCGCTTGTAGATACGGGCCTGCATGGCAGGTGCTTTCCTTCCAATCGCGCCCGAAATCAAGACCCTCCGTCACCCATTACCGCCAGATGCGGTGAAGGCGTTGCGAGTCTTGAGGCTGGGCCTTTCGTTCCATGGCTCGTCCGGCCAGCGATGTTTGGGATACCGCCCCTTCATATCCTTGCGGACATCGGCCCAACTGCCCCGCCAGAAACCGGGCAGGTCGCGAGTCGACTGGATCGGCCGGCCTGCCGGACTGGTGAGTTTGAGCAGGAGCGGCGTGTCGCCGATCATCGGATGCCGTTCCAGCCCGAACAGGGCCTGCACGCGCACTTCCACAGATGGCGCATCGTCGCCCGCATAATCGATGGCGTGATGGGTGCCGGCCGGGCTGGCGAATTCGCGCGGCGCCAGTTGGTCGAGCCGCTGCCGCTCCTCCCAAGAAAGCCGGGCCAGCAAGGCATCGCCCATGGCACCGCGCGGAATGGCCAGATCGCGCCGCCCCTCCAGCAATGGCGGCAGCCAGTCCGCAGCCTCGGCCGCAAGTACGGGCAAGGACAATGCCTGAATACCGGCATGGGCGGCGCGGGCCAGCAGGCTTGCCGGCAGGATCGCCCCCAGCTTCTCCACAGCCTTGTCCACAAGCATGGCAGTAACCGCGTCGCCATCCGGCGCAGGGTCCGAACCGGTCGCCATGGTGATCGCCCCGATCCGCCGTTCCAGCCGCGCTTCCACTCGCTCGCCAGTCCAGCGCAGGACAGAGCGCCGCTCCATCCTGCCGGCAAGCCAGCGCTCCACATCCGCGGTTTCCAGCGGCAGGGCAGAGGTAATCCGCGCCGCCTGAGCGCGCCCCTGTGCATCGCCAATGGCAAGCCATTCGGCCGAGGCCAGCGGTGAAGCGGGATCGAGGGAATAGCCCCTTCCCCCGGCCGACAGCCAGCTTTCGCCGGATGGATCGCGGCGCCGCGCCACATTGTCGGGCAGCGCCAACGCCAGCAGAACGCCGAGCGGCGGATTGCCCGAAGCGCCATCACGACCTGCCGCCAGCCTCTCTGCCGATCTCGCCCAGCCATCCGCCAGCTTACGCGCCGATTGGGCGCGAGCGGACCGATCAACATCCCACCGCATCAGTCTTTGGGCGAGATCTTCACCCCGCCCGCCAAGCCCGCGTTCCTGCAACAACAGGGCCAGCCGGGCGGCGCGCGCCGCGACGCGGTGATCGGCGCCTTGGAGAAGCATTGCCGCTTGCCAAGGGGCCATCGGCAGCGCCGCGATCCGCCGGCCGCGATCGGTAATCCGCCCTTCCCCGTCCAGAGCGTCCAGCTTCGTCAGCCTGTCACGCGCTGCGGCGAGCGAGGGCGGCGGGGGCGGATCGAGCCATGGCAGCGACGCCGGATCACCCACACCCCATTGGGCAAGCGCCAACAACAATGGCGACAAATCGCTCGTCAGCATTTCGGGCGGGTCGAATGCTTCGCGCCCGGCATGGCCAGCCTCTTCCCACAAGCGCCAGGCGACGCCCGGCCCCTGCCGCGCGGCACGGCCGGCCCTTTGCGCTGCCGATGCCTGGCTGGAACGGCGGGTGACGAGGTGGGTGACGCCTGCGGCAACATCATATTCGGCGCGGCGGGACAGGCCGCTATCGACCACGATGGACACCCCTTCCAGCGTCACGGAGGTTTCCGCGATGCTGGTGGCCAGCACGATTCGCCTGCGCCCCTGCGGATCACGCTTGATGGCGGCGCGCTGTGCGGCAGGTTCCACCTGCCCGTGCAAAGGCAGGATCGGCACATCCGGCAGCCGTTCTTCCAACCGTTGGCGAGTCCGCTCTATCTCCCCCACGCCGGGGAGGAAGGCGAGAATATCCCCACTCTCCTGACGCCATGCCGCCAGAATGGCGCCGGCCACGGCTTCTTCTATCCGCTGTTCGGCGCGGGCGCCGCGCCAATCCAGCCGCAGCGGGTGGGCCTTGCCCGCACTTTCGATGACGGGGGCGCCATCCCCCAGCAGGCGTGCGAAGCGCGCGCCGTCGATCGTCGCCGACATGATGACGATACGCAGATCGTCCCGCAGCACCCCTTGCGTTTCCAGCGACAGGGCGAGGCCGAGATCGGAATCGAGATGGCGTTCATGCGCTTCGTCGAACAGCACGGCGGAAACGCCGGGCAGTTCCTGGTCCGCCAGGATGCGGTTCACGAAGATCGCTTCCGTCACCACCAGGATACGTGTGTTGCCGCTGCGCTTGCTGTCCAGCCGGGTGAGGTATCCCACCGTCTGGCCGACCTGTTCCCCCAGCATCTCGGCAATGCGTTCAGCCGCTGCGCGGGCGGCGACCCGGCGCGGGCTGAGCAGCAGAATTTCGCCCTTGCACCATGGCTCCCCCAGCAAGGCCGGCGCCACCGCCGTTGTCTTGCCGGCACCGGGCGGCGCCACGAGCACGGCGGAATTGCGCGCCCGCAATGCGGCCAGCAGATCCGGGAGAACGGCGTTAACAGGCAGATCGGTCATCGGCCGGGTTCACCATCGAGCGCGGGTGCCGCGAAGGCCGGCCGCCGCAGTATCGCCGCAGGCAGCGTCAATAGCCTCGCGACACCGCGAACTGAGCGGCTTCCACCATGGCGCGGCGTGCGGCGCTGTCGGGGAAGATGGACAATGCATCGCAGGCGCGCTGCGCGAAATGCCGGGCACGTTCGCGGGTGGCGGCAACCGCATCGTGGCGACGGATCAGTTCGACCGCATGGGCCAGATCTTCGTCCTCGTTGCGGAAGCCGGCGATGGCTTCCTGCCAGAAGCGCCGCTCTTCCTCCGTACCGCGCGCATAGGCGAGGATCACAGGGAGCGTCATCTTTCCTTCGCGGAAATCGTCGCCGCGATCCTTGCCCATGTCCTGGGTGCCGGTGTCGTAATCAATGGCATCGTCCACGAGCTGGAAGGCGACGCCGAGATTGCGGCCATAATCGTCGAGCGCGCGCTCTTCCGCCTCGCCCCGTTCCGCCACGACAGCGGCGATGCGGCTGGCGGCGGCGAACAGGGCAGCGGTCTTGGCGCCGATGATGTGGAGGTAGCGTTCCTCGCTCGTTTCGATCCGGCGCTGCGCGGTGAGCTGGTCCACTTCTCCCTGCGCGATGATAGCGCTGGCGGAGCTGAGGATTTTCAGCACCTTGAGGCTGCCATCTTCCACCATCAGTTCGAATGCGCGGGCGAACAGGAAATCGCCCACCAGCACCGTGGCGGGATTGCCGAAGATGATGTTGGCGGCCGATTTGCCGCGCCGGGTTTCAGACCCGTCGACCACATCGTCATGCAGCAGAGTCGCCGTGTGGATGAACTCCACGGCAGCGGCAAGGCGGTGATGGCGATTGCCCTGATAACCCACGACTTCCGCGCCGGCGAGCGTCAGCATAGGGCGCATGCGCTTGCCCCCGCCAGCAATCAGATGCCCGGCGAGAGAGGGGATCAGAGGAATTTCGCTCTGCATCCGGTCCAAGATGATCGCATTGACCGCGTTCATCGCGGTCGCGGTCAACGACAGGATAGGCGCGAGCGACGGTTCCTTTCGCTGCAGCGGGACGACCTCGGCGCTCATGCCGCGCCAAATGGCCGCTTCACGTCCGCTTGGCAAGCGCGGAATCCCTGCTAGCAATGCGCAGACCATGGCTGCCACACCCACAACACCCCTCGCCACGACGATTTCGCAGGACGGTCAGGACCACACCCTGGCCGGTTTCCGGCGCAGCATCGACAATATCGACGCTGCGCTGGTCTATATGCTGGCGGAACGATTTCGGATCACGCAGGCGGTCGGGGAATATAAGGCGCGGCTTGAAATGGCGCCGGCGGACCCGGAACGGGAAAATCGCCAGATCCAGCGGCTGCGGAAATTGGCGGAAGAAGCCAATCTGGACCCCGAATTCAGCGAGAAATTCATCCGCTTCGTGATCGACGAGGTGATTCGCCATCACCGCCTGGCACGGGAAGCCTGACGGGCGAAACGGCCGGTTTCGGGACATAGTTTCCCGGCTGCTCGGTTGGCGGGCCAACGCTCAATCACGCGCTTGACAGAATCGTCGGCTCGCAGACAATTCCGGCTGCCCATCATGGGCGGTTTGGGGGGATCTACGACATGCGTTGGGCAGGAATTCTGGCGGGCACCGCTATCGTCTTGGCGCCTGTTCCCGCGCTGGCGGACACGAAAAGCTATCGTGTTGACGCCTATTCCGAAACCACGATTGATCTGTCGATCTGTTCGCCGATCGTCAGCCTGACGGCCGATGGCGATAACGATACCGATCTCGATTTCTGGATCTACGACGCGCAGGGCAATCTTGTCGCCAGCGACACCGATTCGACCGATCTGATGTACGCCACCCTGTATCGCCGGGGATCGAGCGGTTGTACGCCTTACCGCTTGCAAGTCAGCAATCTGGGCGGTGTCTACAACGAGATGCAGCTGACGCTCACCGGCGAAGGGGAAGGCGGTTCCAACGGAACCTACCGTGTGGACGCGAACTCGACCTATTCGCTGAACCTCAATGTCTGCTCCTCCAGCCTGGACATATGGGTGAACGGGGACAACGACACCGATCTCGATTTCTACCTGTATGATCCGCAGAACCGGCTGGTGTTCTCGGACACCGACACGACCGATCTCATGATCTATACCCTGAACAGCAAGGCGAAGTCGGGTGCGTGCCTGCCCTATCGGCTGGACATAACGAATCTCGGCAATGTCTATAATCAGTTCGAAGTGCGGCTGACCGAATGATCCGGGGCGGCGGCTGCGCGCGGTAATTTCAGCCGCACGAGCAGGCCGCCCAGATCCTCGCTTTCGCCAAGGTCGACCGAGCCGCCATATATCTCGACCACATCGCGCACAATCGCGAGGCCAAGGCCCGTGCCCGGCTTGCCCGTATCCAGCCGGGTGCCACGGGCGAACATGTTGCCGCGTTCCTTTTCAGGGATGCCGGCGCCATCGTCTTCGACCCAGATTTCGCACTGGCGCGCATCCGGTTCTGCATCCACGGTGATAAAAACGCTGCCTCCGCCATATTTGGCCGCATTTTCAATAAGATTGCCCAGAAGTTCGTCGAGGTCCTGCCGTTCAATGGCAACGGCGGCCGTTTGCGATCCGGCGATGTCGAAGCGGACTTGCGGGAACAGCCGCGAAACGGCGCGCTCGACCGCTTCCGCACTGCGCATAACTTCCGTGCGGGACAGGCCGGTGGCCCGGCGGCCCACCGCACGGGCGCGCGCCAGATGATGATCGACCTGCCTGCGCATCACTGCCGCTTCCCGCAGCACCGTATCGTCGAGATCCGGCGAATGTGCGGAGGCGGCATTCGTCAGCACGGTGAGCGGCGTCTTCAGCGCATGGGCCAGGTTTCCGGCATGGGTGCGCGCTTCTTCCGCCTGCTTTTCCGAATGGGCCAGCAGGGCGTTGAGTTCTTCCACCATGGGCTGAACCTCAAGCGGCAGCGGGTCCGTCACACGATTTCTGCCGGTGGTGCGAATACGGGCGATCGCGCGGCGAATCCGGCGAAGGGGGCCAAGACCGTACCAGATTTGCGCCATCGCCATCAGGAACAGCCCGATGCCCAGCACCGCGAAGCTCCAGGCCACGATGCCGCGAATATCGGAAATCTGCCGGTCCAGTTCGTCCCGCGCGCCGGCGATCATGAAGGTCCACACCACGTCGCTGCCCGGCAGGCGGATCGATCGTTCCACAACCCGCAGCGATTCCGTGCCGAACTGATCGGAATCGTAATAGACCGGCTCGCTCCCCGGCGGCTCGCCGCCAGCTTCCAGAGTCCTGTCCCACAGCGACCGGGACGCGAAATCGTCGTGGCCCGGGCCGCTGATCTGCCAATACAATCCGCTGTTCGGTTCCAGGAAACGCTGATCGCCAAGGGGGCGGTTGAAATAAACCTCCCCTTCCGGCCCGATTTCCGCCGAACCGATCATGGCGGTGAGCATATAGTTGAGCTGATCGTCGAACTGGCTCGTCCACAATCCCGTCAGCGTGCGGTCCAGCGCGACCCCGCCGACGAGGAGCAGAATGGAGATCCAGCCCGCCGCGATGATCATCATGCGGCGAGCCAGACTGCCCGTATGCGCCGTCAGCAACCCGGACGCGGCGGAACGCTCGCCAATGGATCCGACGGGCCCTGTGGCCGCCTCCGTCACGGCGTCATTCGCGCGACGGATCGTCGGGATCGTCGAGGCTGTAGCCGAGGCCACGGATGGTGGTGATGACATTGGCACCCAGCTTCTTGCGGATGCGTGTAACAAAGACCTCGATCGTGTTGGAATCGCGGTCAAAATCCTGATCGTAAATATGTTCGATCAATTCCGTCCGGCTGACCACCTTGCCCTTGTGATGCATCAGGTAGCTGAGCAGCTTGTATTCCTGCGCGGTCAGCTTGACCGGCTCTCCCGACAGGGTCACGCGCCCGGAACGGGTATCGAGCCGCACGCCGCCCGCCATCAGCTCGGACGAGGCATTGCCGGAGGCGCGGCGGATCAGCGCCCTTAGCCGCGCGATGAGTTCTTCGGTCTGGAAAGGCTTGGCGAGATAATCATCCGCCCCGGCATCGAGCCCGGCCACCTTGTCGGACCAGCTATCACGCGCGGTGAGCACCAGCACCGGGAAATTGCGGCCCTCCTTGCGCCACATGCCCAGCACCGTCAGCCCGTCAATTTCCGGAAGGCCGAGATCGAGGACGACAGCATCATATTCTTCGGTCGTGCCGAGGAAATGGCCATCTTCCCCATCTGTGGACAGATCGACCGCATAGCCGTTCTGTTCCAAAGTCGTCTTCAATTGCTGGCCGAGCGTCGGTTCGTCCTCGACGATCAGAATGCGCATTCAGTGTCCCCTGCTGTCACGGGCCGATGTGGGCTTTTGCACGAAACGCGTCAACCAATCACCCGTTTCCTTGCCCGCGATGCCGCTCAGCGCGAAACCCGCAGAATCCTCGCATTCCGGGCGTCGACGTCCACCCAGATCACCTGCCGATCCTGCTTGTCGATGAACTTGAGCCGATAAGCAGCAGCCGAACTGTCATACTCGAAACCGAGATATTCGCTGCCGTCCATCTGCGGGATGATCCGGCGCTCGATCTCTCGAGACGACATGTTCCTGCCGGCGCGCATCTCTTCCCGCGCAACGCGCTGGTCGACACGGGTCTGCGCATCGGCAGGGACCGAAAATCCGCCCGCCAGGATGGCGACAGCGATCAGGGATGCTAATGGCTTGCGCATGGTCTGACCCTATTGCACGCAAGCCATTGAACATCGAGTGAATGTGTCGTTGTGCTTCAGCCGCCCGACAATTCGTATTTTACTGTCACCGTCACGCTGGTTTCGACCAGGCCCGGCTGAACGGGCCGGGCAGCAGCCGCGTCTTGCACCACGGCGCTGCGATACATGGGCATGCCACGCGGCTGACTGAAGGTTTCGGAGATTTCCAGCAGCCGCACATCCGCATAGCCTGCCATGCGAGCATATTCCGCTGCCCGGGCCCGCGCGGTTTCCATGGCCGCGCTGCGCGCCTGCGACCGTGCGGCGGTATCGTCATCGACAGACCAGCTCGGGCCTGAAAGATCGGTCGCCCCGGCAGCGACCAGCGCATCCAGCACTTCGCCCGTGCGCTGGATATCGTGCAGCTTCACATTCACCCGATTGGACGCCTGATAGCCGCGAAACACCTGCTGCCGCGTTTCCTGATCGTAATCATATTGCGCCCCCAGCGAGATGCCGACGGTCTGGATATCCTTTTCCGGCACACGAAGCTGCTTCAACCGGTTCACCACAGCCTGCATCTGGGTGGAATTCTGCCGCATCGCCTCCACCGCCGTGGGTGCCAGGGTGCTGACGCCCGCGCCGACTTCCACGATATCGGGTTCCGCCTCGACCGCTTCGGTGACGGTCAGTTCCACGACCGGGCCGGTGGCGGCGATCTGGACTTCCGCCGCCATGGCGGGCGCGCCCAATGCCGACAGGGCGACAACCGGGATGAAGAATTTGTTCATAGAGTGCTCTCCTGCCTCGAATGGCTGATGGCTGCGTGTCATGCGATTACGCATATCTGAATGACGGGGTTCCTTGCCTGTAGCCTTGGCAGCCACTAGTTCGCCGCGCATGGCGGATGCACCAATCCTTTCGTGGGAAGGCCTTGGCCTTCAACAAGGCGGCCGATGGCTGTTCCAGGACCTCGACCTTTCCATAGGCGAGCGGGACAGGCTGGCGCTGATCGGCCGCAACGGCGCGGGCAAGACCACGCTGCTGAAGCTGATCGAACATAGTATAGAGGCCGACCGCGGCATCCGCTCCATCCAGCCCGGCGTAAGGCTGGTGATGCTGGAGCAGGAGCCCGATTTTTCGTCCCACGAAACGCTGATGGATTTCGCGCTGGCCGGCGCTGACGCGCCGCAGCGGTATGAGGTGGAATCCATCGCCGGCCAGTTGGGCATCGACATGACCCGGCTGTCCGCGACCGCCAGCGGCGGGGAACGGCGCCGGGCCGCCCTCGCCCGTGCTCTCGCTCAGGATCCCGATCTGCTGCTGCTGGACGAACCGACCAACCATCTGGATCTGGGGGCGATCGAATGGCTGGAATCCTGGCTGTCCCGCTATCGCGGCGCCTTTGTCGTCATCAGCCATGACCGTACATTCCTGAAGCGACTGACGCGGGCGACCCTGTGGCTCGATCGCGGCAGCCTGCGCCGCAAGGAAGTCGGCTTTGGCGGATACGAGGCGTGGGAAGAACAGGTCTATGCCGAAGAAGCCCGCGCGGCGGACAAGCTGGACGCCAAGCTCAAGATCGAGGCGCATTGGCTGGAACGGGGGGTGACGGCACGGCGCAAGCGCAATCAGGGCCGGCTGGAAAAACTGCACCAGATGCGCGCCCAGCGGGCCGCGATGATTAACCCTGCCGGCACGGCCAAGATGAAGCTTGCCAGCGACGATGTGAAAACCAAATCGGTGATCGTCGCGGAACATGTCAGCAAGCGATACGGCGACCGCACCATCATCCGTGATTTCAACCTGCGTATCCAGCGGGGCGACCGGATCGGCCTCGTCGGTGGCAATGGCGCGGGCAAGACGACGCTGCTCAAGCTGCTGACCGGCGAAATCGCGCCGGACAGCGGCGAAGTGACCCTTGCCCGGACGCTGAGCGGCGTCACCATCGACCAGCAGCGCAGCCTGCTCTCGCCGGAAAAGCGGGTGCGGGACATTCTGGCCGAAGGCGGCGACTGGATCGATGTGCGCGGCCACCGCAAGCACATCCAGGCCTATATGAAGGACTTCCTGTTCGATCCGGGATTAGTGGAGGCACGGGTCGGCACCCTGTCTGGCGGGGAACGGTCACGGCTGCTGCTGGCGCGCGAGTTTTCTCGCCTGTCCAACCTGCTGGTGCTGGACGAACCGACCAACGATCTCGACCTGGAAACGCTGGATCTGCTGCAGGAAGTCATCGCGGATTACGATGGGACGGTGCTGATCGTCAGCCACGATCGCGATTTCCTCGACCGCACCGTAACGGTGACGCTTGGCCTGGACGGCAGCGGCAAGGTGGATGTGGTGGCCGGCGGCTACGAAGACTGGGTTGCCAAATGCGCGCCCAGGAAAGCGGAAGAACGGCGGACGGAAAAACGCGAGGCTGCCCCGCCGCCGCCCCCTCCCCCCCGTTCGGCCAAGCTCAGCTACAAGGACCAGCGCGATTACGAATTGCTGCCCGCGCGCATAGAGGAGCTGGAAGCGGCGATCATTCGCGGAGAGGAAATCCTCTCCGACCCTGGCCTGTTCGCCAGCGACCCCGCGCGCTTTGCCAATATCAGCAAGGGCATCGAGAACGCCCGAGCGGAGAAGGATGCGGCGGAAGAACGCTGGCTGGAACTGGCCGAACTGGTCGAAGGGTAACGGCCGCGCCGGGCCAGGCATAACTGATCCGTCTCAGCTTATGCGATAGAACTCCGCAACCCGGTCCAGCGCCAGTTTGAGCACCAGCTTGCCGCTGCGGCTGGGCCAATCCAGCGCCTTTTCCGCCACCGCCAGGCTCTCACCGGCGCAGACCACGCGCCATAATATGTCCTCCAGCCCCTTCCCGGCGGCACCGATGGCGTCATGAAAGCGCCGCCGTGCAGCCACTGCGCGTTCCGAGACATGCAGCCCCTCCCTCGCTCCGCCGTCCACTCGCACGGCGTCCCAACGCATCGTGATCCCGGGTGTCATCTGCGCCCGTTCGTAATCCGCGCGCAGCCTTTCGCCGGCATCGTACAGGCGATCATCCAGATGGCCATGGGCGTGGAGCCAGGACAGGGGCGATTCCGCGATGTTCACCGTGACGCGCCGCCTTCCGGGCGCGGCTTTTCCGGTTCGGCGTGGCCCTTCGCATGTCAGCTCACGCTCAACCAGTTCACGCATCGGCACCCTCCATCAAAAAGCGGGCGCTTGCCAAATCCGACAGGCTGTAGGAAAGTGAAAACCAATCTGGTTATATTGGGTCACTTGATGATCAATCGCATCCGAGACATTCGCAAGGAAAAGGGGCTCACGCTGGCCGATGTCGCAGCGGCGTGCTCGCCGCCCACAACCGCCCAGACGATCGGCAGGCTCGAGACCGGCATGCGCAACCTGTCGCTCGACTGGATGAACCGAATTGCCGCCGCGCTAAAAGTCGATCCGCAATTGCTCCTTCGGTCGGAGGTGGCGGAACAGCCGAAAGTGATCGCGCGGCTCGGGGATTCGGGGGCGGAATCGCTGACCGCCCCGCGCGATGCTTTGCTACCCATCGACCTTGCCGGGGGCGGCGAACTGGTTTGCCTTGCCGTGGACACTCCGCAGGGCGAATATCGCAGCGGCGATCATCTATGGCTGCGGCAGGTCCCGCTCGACGACGCGCAGCGGCACATCAATCGCGATGTGCTGGCACCCCGCACCGGTGGGCGATTTGCATTCGGCCGCCTGATCGACCGGCAGGGCACGCGCATCGGCATCCTTCCTCCCGGCGCTGGCCAGCGGCAGGTCGTGATCGACAACCCCGCTTGGCTGGGCGTGGCCGAAATGCTGGTCCGCAAGCTTTGAAGCGCCTGCTTTCGATTTCCACGCTGTACCCCAACCCCCATCAACCGCGCTTCGGCACTTTCGTGGCACGGCAGATGGAAGCGCTGGCGGCACGCGGCGATTGGGATGTGACGGTGCTCAATCCCATCGGGGTGCCACCCATCGCTGTCGGGCGATATGCAGCACTCGCTCGTGCGGCCATAACTGGCGTCGAAGGCGGCGTTACCGTTCATCGCCCGCGCTTCATGTTGCTGCCGCGAGTCGGTGGCCCGATCAATCCGATGATGATCGCGCGGGCCGTCCTCCCCCTCGTCCGCAGGCTGCATGCGCTGGCGCCATTCGATATGGTGGATGCGCAGTTCTTCTATCCCGACGGCCCGGCCGCCGCACGCGTAGCCGCCGCACTGGACCTGCCCTTCGCCATCAAGGCGAGAGGGGCGGATATCCATTTCTGGGGCCAGAAAGCCTATGCCCGCCGCCAGATGGCCGCCGCCGCCGACCGGGCCGCAGCCATGCTGGCGGTGGGTGCGCATCTCGCCGATGATATGGCGGAACTCGGCTTCGCGCGGGACAAGATCTCTGTCCATTACACCGGACTCGACCACCATCTGTTTCGCCCGCTCGACCGGCAGGAAAGCCGCCGTCGATTGAACCGGGAACTGGGCCTATCGCTGCCGGAAGGCGTTCCGGTGCTCGCCACGGTTGGCGCGCTGATCGCGCGCAAGGGGCAATTGCATGTGCTGCGGGCGTTGGCTCGCCTGCCCGGCGCCCATCTTCTGCTGGCAGGAACCGGGCCGGATCGGCCTGTGCTTGAACAGTTCGCCCGCGAAGCGGGCCTGTCGCCGCGCGTCCATTTCCTTGGCTCGCTCGACCACCATCTGCTGCCCGTCGTGCTTTCGGCGGCCGATGCGATGGTCCTGCCATCATCCAGCGAAGGGCTGGCGAATGCATGGGTGGAAGCGCTTGCCTGCGGCACGCCCCTGGTCGTCACCGACACCGGCGGTGCGCGGGAGCTGATGACCAATCCGAATGCCGGACTGATCGTGCCGAGGGAGGCCGATCACATCGCGCGGGCGATCCGCTCATTGTTGGCTTCGCCCCCGGCAAGGGAGGCCGTAACGGCCTGCGCCGCCCGATTCAGCTGGGACGCCAACGCGGCGGCGCTGGCCGGGATATACCAGGCCTGCGCCGCTCGCTGATGGATCAGACGGTTCCGCGCGCTTTCCGCTCTTGCGCGTCCAGCTTGCTTTCGGTCTGCACGAAGCTGTTGGAATCGACCCCCAGCCAGATCAGGATCGGGGTCGCCATGAAGATCGAGCTGTAAGTACCCACGAAGATACCCAGCGTGATCGCGGCCGTGAACCCAAAGATGACGTCCGGCCCCAGCAGCAGCAGGGACAGCAACGTAATCAGCAGCGACAGCGACGTCACCACCGTGCGGGACAACGTCTCGTTGACCGAGAGATCCAGCAATTCCGGCAGCGGCATGCGGCGATATTTCTTCATGTTCTCGCGCACGCGGTCATAAACCACGATATTGTCGTTCAGCGAATAGCCGATCAGAGTCAGCAATGCGGCGACGATATTGAGGTCGAATTCCAGTTGTGTGAGCGCAAACAGGCCCATGGTCAGCGTCACGTCATGGACCAGCGCGAACAGCGCCCCCACGCCGAATTGCCATTCGAACCGCACCCAGATGTAGATCGAGATGCCGATCATCGCGAGGATGAGCGCCATCATGCCAGTCTGGAATAATTCGCCCGACACCTTGCCGGACACGGATTCTACCCCGTCGATCCGGGCATCGGGATGGCCCTTTTCAATCGCTGACACGATTTGCCGCGTCATCGAATCGGCGAGGCCGGCCTCACCATCTTCCGGCAGCTTCATGCGCACGGCGATCTGGTTGGGCTGGCCCATCTGCTGGATGATCGGTTCGCCGAAACCAAGCGCGTCCACACTTTCGCGCAGTTCCGCCACCGGCGCTTCCGCGGTTTCAGTGAAGGTGATCCGGATCATCTGCCCGCCGACGAAATCGACGCCCAGATTGAGGCCTTTGAACGCCACCAGAGCGATCGAGGCGGCCATCAGCAATATGCTGACGGTGTAGAAAGGCACCCGCCACCGCAGGAAGTGGATATTGGTGTTGTCGGGAATGAGCTTGAGCAGTTTCATGTCTCGTCCTCGCCCTTACAACGCGATGTCTGCGGGGCGTTTGCGCCGCAGCCACATCGCCACCCACATGCGGGTCAGGGTCACGGCGGTGAAGACCGATGTGACGATACCGATCATGAGCACGACCGCGAAGCCACGCACCGGACCGGAGCCGAACAGGAACATCAGCACAGCGGCAATGGCATTGGTGATATTGGCGTCGAAAATCGCACGGCTCGCTTCGGTGTAGCCCATTTCCACGGCCTGCATCACGCGTCGTCCTCGCGCGCGTTCTTCTCGAATACGCTCGTTGATAAGCACGTTCGCATCCACCGCGGCGCCGATCGTCAGCACGAAGCCAGCGATACCCGGCAATGTCAGCGTGGTGTTCATGATCGCCATGACACCGAGGATCATGGCAAAGTTGAAGATGAGAGCGATGCAGGCATAGACGCCGAACCGGCCGTAGGTCGCAATGATGAAGGCGACGAGCAGCAGCGATCCGACCCCCATCGCCACGACACCGCTCTGGATCGAATCCGTGCCGAGTTCAGCACTGATCGTGCTTTCTTCCACCACCGTCAGCTTCACCGGCAGCGCACCGGAGCGCAGCGCGATGGCCAGCTGGTTCGCTGTGTCGACGGTGAAATTGCCGGAAATCTGCGCGGTTCCGCCGATAATCGGCTCGTTGATGTTGGGGGCGGACAGCACCTCTCCATCGAGAATGATCGCGAAGGGGCGGTTGACGTTCTCGCTCGTCAGGCGCGCGAAGCGTTCGCCGCCCTGTGCATTGAACTGGATGGTGACGACAGCGGCATTGGTCTGCGACTCGAAACTCTGCTGTGCGTTCGTCAGCGAATCGCCGCGAATCCCGCCAAGCCGGCGCACGGCCAGCGACTGGCCCGGAAAGCCGCTATCCGCCGCATAGGGCACGATCTCGCTGCCCGGAGGGGCGATGCCCTGGGCGATATCCGCTTGCGAAGCGGAAGTATCGACGAGACGGAACTCCAGTTCCGCCGTCTGGCCCAGCAGATCCTTCAGTTCCTGCGGGTCCTGTAGCCCGGGCACCTGCACGACGATTCGGTTGCTGCCCTGCCGCACAATGGTCGGCTCTCGCGTGCCGAGCGCGTCGATGCGCTTGCGCACCACGTCGGTCGCGCTGTCCATCGCCTGCGTGACGGCAAGATCAAGGCCGGCCTTGGTCGGCGCGATCACGAAGCGCGTGCCGTCAACAACCTGGATGGTCCAGTCCCGCTGGCCGGTAAGGCCCGCGCCGGTCGTCAGCGGTTCGATCGCGTCACGCGCGGCGTCCACCTGCGCGGGATCTTCGACAAGGAATGTCAGCCGCCCGCCGCTACGCGAAAAGTCGCCCGTGCTTACCCGCGGGTTCGCCGAACGAAGCGCGTTGCGAACCGCTTCTTCCATCGTTTCGAGTCGCTGGGCGGCCACGTCCGACGGACTGGCTTCCAGCAGGATGTGGCTGCCGCCCGCAAGGTCGAGGCCAAGATTGACCTGTGGCCCCGGCAGGAACGATGGCCATGGCACCCCGGCTACGGAGGCGATCGAAGGAAGGGAAGCCGCGGCCAGGACGAGTGTGATCGCCCACAGGTAAACGCGCTTCCAGACAGGGAAATCGAGCATGGGGTTGCGATAATCCTCGCCAGATCAATCAGTCGTTTGCCGCTGGGCCGCCCGGGGGAACGATGTCCCCGATGGTCGACTTCACCACCTTGACCCGCACGCCCTGTGCGATTTCGATTTCCGCGTAGGAATCATCGACCCGAAGAACCTTTCCGACAATGCCGCCGGCGGTGACAACCTGATCGCCCTTCTTGATGCCGGCGAGCTTTGCCTGGTGATCTTTCTGCCGCTTCATCTGCGGGCGGATGATCAGAAACCAGAAGATCGCGATCATGCCGACGATCGGCAGAAACTGGACCCATCCCGGAGGTGCGCCCGCGGAAGAACCGGCGGCAAGAATATCAAGCATGAACTGCGCCCATCATGTCGGCTGAAAAATCTATGGCGAGGAGGAAAAAGGCGGCGGCGGGCCGCCCCCTGCCCTCTTGGTCGCGCCGACTAGCAGCAAAGGGTGATAGTGGCAATCAGGGGTGCTTGCCTTGCTGGAAACGCTTGCCTATAGGCCCGGCTCCACTGGATCGGGACGTAGCGCAGCCTGGTAGCGCATCACACTGGGGGTGTGGGGGTCGGAGGTTCGAATCCTCTCGTCCCGACCAGTGGCAATCCCCCGCAAATCGGCACCCTTTTACCGGGCGCAATTTGCGGGCATCGATCGCCAACAAACGATCGGACACCCCCCTGATGAAGACCTTCCTGCTATATCTGGCGACCGCGCTGGCGGAGATCATCGGCTGCTATCTGCCATATCTTTGGCTGCGCCAGGGCGGATCGGTCTGGTTGCTTGTTCCTGCAGGGTTGAGCCTGGCGATGTTCGCATGGCTCCTCACATTGCACGATACGGCTGCAGGGCGCGTCTATGCCGGTTATGGCGGCGTCTATATCGCGGCCGCGCTCGCGTGGCTGTGGGCCGTGGACGGTGTGCGGCCAAGCTGGTGGGACATTGCCGGGGTGGCAGTGGCGCTGACGGGGATGGCCATCATCATGTTCCAGCCCCGGATCGCCTGACCGGGCTTTCCTACTGACGGCCTTCCGGCCCACGCCCGGCGAATCACACGCCGGAGACCGAGCATGGCCATCATCGATTCGCTCATCACACCCATTACTTCCATCATCGATCGCGTTATCCCCGACAAGGAAGCACGCGAACGCGCCCGCCTCGAACTGTTGCGACTTCAGGGGACTCAGGAAATGCAGGCGGTGGAAGCCCGCCTTTCCGCCATCATCGCCGAAGCGCGTTCGTCCGATCCGTGGACGAGCCGGGCACGGCCGAGCTTTCTTTATGTCATGTATGCACTGCTGCTGTGGGCGCTGCCGATGGGCCTTATCGCCGCATTCCGGCCCGGCGCGGCAGAGGCTATCGCGGATGGCATGAACGCCTATCTCGCCGGTCTGCCCGAGCCGCTCTATGCGTTGTTCGGCACGGGCTATCTGGGCTACACCGCCGCGCGACAGTGGGGCAAGGCAAAGGGCACCGAACGCTGAGCTTTGCCCTTCACGCGGGCGGACGCTATGCCCGCCGCCTGCGTGAAGGAGCGAGCATGTCCGATACCGTCTATGTCCTCAACGGCCCGAATCTCAACCTGCTGGGGATGAGAGAGCCGGAAATCTACGGGTCCGACACGCTGGACGACATCGCCGCCCGGATGGAAGATCGCGCCCGCCAGCTTGGGCTGACGATCGACATGCGGCAATCCAATCACGAAGGCCATCTGTGCGATTGGCTGCATGAGGCGCAGGCGAAGAATGCGCGCGCCGTGCTGCTGAACGCGGGCGCCCTCACCCATACATCGCTGGCGCTCTATGATGCGATCCGCGCAATCCGCACGCCGGTGATAGAGGTCCATATCTCCAACCCGCATGCGCGGGAGGCCTATCGCCACAACAGCTTTGTGGCCATGGCCGCTAAAGGGACGATCGCCGGGTTCGGCCCGTCCGGCTACGAATTGGCGCTGGAAGCGGCGGCGCGTCTCTGACGGCTTCCACATCCCTGCCCTTGCCATGCGGCGTCGCAGGCAGCATAGGCCGCAGCTTGTTGGAGCAGCCCCATGAGGAATTATGGCCGATGACGCGGCGCGCACCGGGAAATCCGGGATGAAGATCGACACCACGCTGGTGCGTGAACTGGCGGAAATGCTGGCGGAAACCGGCCTGACCGAAATCGAGGTCGAAGACGGGGATCGCAAGATCCGCGTTTCGCGTGGCGGCGGGCAGATCGCCGTTGCCGCGCCGGCGGCCTATGCCCCCGCTCCGGTAGCCGCCGAAGCCGCGCCCGCACCCGCCGTCACCGCCAATGCCGCGCCGGATCACGCCAATGCGATCCGCTCGCCGATGGTCGGCACCGCCTATCTTTCGCCCGATCCGTCCGCTGCGGCCTTCGTGAAGGTCGGCGACACGGTGAATGCCGGCGACACGCTGCTGATCGTGGAAGCGATGAAGGTGATGAACCCCATCACGGCGCCCGCCAGCGGCACGGTGAAGCAGATCCTGGTGGAGAATGCCCAGCCTGTTGAATACGATCAGCCCCTGATCGTGGTTGCCTGAAACGATGGGCATTTCCCGCCTGCTGATCGCCAATCGCGGCGAAATCGCACTGCGCATCCACCGCGCGGCGCATGAAATGGGCATCGAAACGGTCGCCGTGCACTCCACGGCGGATGCCGATGCGATGCATGTCCGCCTGGCCGACCATGCCATCTGCATCGGCCCGCCGCCGGCGGCTGACAGCTATCTCAACACCGCCGCCATCATCGCAGCGGCAGAGATTTCCGGCGCGGATGCGATCCATCCGGGCTATGGCTTCCTGTCCGAGAACGCCCAGTTCGGGGAAATCGTGGAGGCCCACGGCATCGCATGGGTCGGGCCGAAGCCCGAACATATCCGTACCATGGGCGACAAGGTGGAAGCCAAGCGCACCGCCGGTGCACTCGGCCTTCCGCTGGTGCCGGGTAGTGACGGCGCGGTAGAGACGATCGAGGAAGCGGCGGCGGTCGCGGAACAGATCGGCTATCCCGTCCTCGTCAAGGCGGCCAGCGGCGGCGGCGGGCGCGGAATGAAGGTCGTTCCCGATCCCAGCCAGCTCGAAACGCTCGTCCGCCAAGCCAAGAGCGAGGCGAAGGCTGCTTTTGGCGACGACACGGTCTATCTGGAAAAATATCTCGGCAATCCGCGCCATATTGAATTCCAGGTGTTCGGCGACGGGCGCGGCAAGGCGGTCCATCTGGGGGAGCGGGATTGCTCCTTGCAACGCCGCCATCAAAAGGTTCTGGAAGAAGCCCCTTCCCCGGTCCTTTCCACCGATGAACGCAATCGCATGGGCGGGATCGTGGCCAAGGCGATGGCCGATATGGGCTATCGCGGCGCTGGCACGATCGAGTTCCTGTGGGAAAATGGCGAGTTCTATTTCATCGAAATGAACACCCGCCTGCAAGTGGAACATCCGGTGACGGAAGCGATCACCGGGCTGGATCTCGTCCGCGAACAGATCCGCATCGCCGATGGCAAGGACCTGTCCGTCACGCAGGACGAGATCGAGTTCAAGGGCCACGCGATCGAATGCCGGATCAACGCCGAAGACCCATTCACCTTCGCGCCCAGCCCCGGCCTCGTCACCGCTTATCACGCGGCAGGCGGCATGCATGTGCGGGTGGATAGCGGGCTTTACGCCGGATATCGCATCCCGCCCTATTACGATTCGATGATCGCGAAGCTGATCGTTTATGGTCGTACGCGGGAAGGCTGCATCATGCGGCTGCGGCGCGCGCTGCAGGAAATGGTGATCGACGGGGTGAAAACCTCCATCCCGCTGCACGAAGCGCTGCTGGACGAACCGGATTTCCTGAACGGCGATTACACCATCAAATGGCTGGAGGAATGGCTGGCCCGGCGCGACGCCTGAGCCGGCCTATTCCCCCTCCCCACCGGCCTGCTGATATTCCAGCGCGAAGCTGGGATCGCATTCATAGGGATAGACATACTGGCCGTCCCGCTTGTCCCAGGCGATGAAGCGGGCGCCATTGTTGTCCAGCACCGCCGGATCGCTGAACCATTGGGTCGCCAGCAGGCGCTTTCCGTCAGGTGATATGCGATACCGTTCTACCATGCGGATATCGGCGCTGTGATCCAGCCCATTATTGGTGATGGTGGACGGCGCGATGTGGCTCGTTTCCACGACCAGATCGTCCCCCTCCCACCGGCCCGTGGAAAAGCCCATCTTGGAATGCGGGGCATCGGCCGGGGGGTGATCGCGCCCATCCATGAAGATCAGCCGCACCTGATCGAAATATTCATATTTGAATACGATCAGTTCAGGCGTCTGGTGCACTTCGAACGGAAACGGCCCTTGGATCGCATAGACGATGGATGGCGGCAGGCAGACGCGCGATAGCGTCATCTCGTCCTCCGCCTTCCAGCTCTCCGCCTTCGCCAGCGCATCGGGCTTCAGCTTCAGCCCGCCATATTCATCTTCGGGGAATTCCACCACGCCGGTGTCTTCGATCACCACCGTATTGTCCGGCAGCATGGCGATCAGATCGCCATCGGGCTGCGCATCGAAAGAGAGATTCCAGAACCCTTCCAGATTGGCCTGCGCGCGCAGCGGCGCTGCATCGATACTCGCAGCCATCAGCATGGCAATGGCCAGCGCAACCCGTCCGCGCCGCATCAGCTCTGATCCGTCTGGCCGAAGGGTTCGGTCCCGATCAGCCGGCCTTGCGCATCATGGGCGCTGCGCAACCGCAGATAGGGCTTCCCATCCCGCGACGGCCAACCCTCGATCCGGATATGGTCGCCCGGATTGATACTGTCGCGCCGCCAGCCCCGCCGCTGTAATACCACCGGGGCATTTGTTTCGGCCCGCCATTCCTGATGGCGGCCCTGCGCATCTTCGACATCCAGCACGATCAGGCCGTGCGGGTTGGTGAAGCGGAACGCCTTTACCGTCCCTTCCAGTCTGATGTCCTTGGTGGAATCGAAATAGACCGCGAAAGAATGGTGAGCCTCCGCATTCTCCGCCAAACCCGTCAGGCCGGTTCCGGCCAAAACGATGGCGGCCATGGGCAACCATGCGCGCATTCCCAGATCCTCATCCCTCGGCACACGATTTTCGTGTCGCCCATCGCGGCGTAGCACTTTGGCGGCCACGCCGCAAAACACCTATCCCAACGGGACGCCCGGTTCGTTCTTCGCAGTGCGGATGGTCAGCGACGTCTTCACGCTCGCCACATTGGGCGCAGGCGTCAGCTTGCTGGTCAGAAATTCCTGGAAACTCTGCAGGTCGTGGCTGACGATCTTGAGAATGAAGTCGATTTCGCCATTCAGCATATGGCACTCGCGCACTTCCGGCAGCGCCCGGATATGATCCTCGAACGCGCGCAGATCTTCTTCCGCCTGGCTGCGCAGGCTGACCATGGCAAAGACGGTGATAGAAAAGCCTAGTTTGGAAGGGTCAAGATCCGCATGGTAGCCGCGGATCACCCCATCCTCTTCAAGAGCCCGCACCCGTCGCAGGCACGGGGGAGCGGTCAGGCCGACCCGGCTCGCCAGATCCACATTGGTTATACGCCCTTCCGCCTGCAACTCGGCCAGAAGCCTGCGATCAATCGCATCGAGCGCCGCCATCCTACCCCCTCACCCGCATCATCGCCGTTTTGTAACTTCGCGATCGTTAACTTCTGCCCACAGGCAAGATTGTTGTTTGATAAAGCAATTGTCCCGCTTTGCAACGCGGCATTCGCGGGGGATTTCCGTATCCTTCTTGTGAGGTAACGGGGGTGATGGAACGGGATCGGACACCGGCTGAACGGCCGCGTGGAATTGTGCGCATCGACGATCGATTCGACACCGTGTTGCGGTCTCCCGCATCCGGCGAAGCGGCCGCGCGCACCCAGTTTCGCCAGCTTCTCGACCTGATCGGCGCGCTCACGCCCGACCGGGGCGATGCGCCTGACGCCGCCTATCAGCATCTCGACAGGCTGCTGCATCGGCTGTCCACGGTGGAAGTTGCCGCCATCCTGATGGAGCCGGGCCTGCGGCTGCGAAACGCCCGGCTCGTGGCGCGCCTGGCTGAAGCCGGTCCTGCCATCGCCACAGCCGCCATGGCTGCCGCCCAGTTGCGAGACGATCAGTGGGAAGAGTTGATTCCTGCCCTCCCGATCACTGCCCGCGGCTTCCTGCGCCACCGCCGCGACCTGCCTGCTCCAGCGCGGGCGACCCTGCATCGGCTGGGCGTTCACGATCTCGTTCTGCCGCGCCCCGAAGATATGGAGCCGAAGCAGGATCCTGGCGCCGGAACCACCCGGCCTCCCCTACCGACGCCTGCGCAAAAGATCGACGCGCTGCGCCGCCGCATCGATGCCTTCAGGCAAGCACGCGGGGAAAGAGCCTCGCCTGCCCCTTCTCGCCCGCGCCAGCCGCCGGCCCCTGCGGCGCCCATCGATTGCTTCCACTTCATTACCGATGGAAATGGAACGATCACATGGGCGGACCGGTCGGCCGCTCCGCTGGTCGTCGGGCTGACCCTCGGCAGCGACCGCGCCGGCGAACTCGCTGTGATGGAGCAGCAGGGCGCGGGATCCTACCGCCGCCGCCTGCCCCTGCGCCAGATCGCGCTCTCGCTGGCGGGCAACCCCGCCCTTGCCGGTGCGTGGATCGTGGATGCGGCTCCGCTCTTCGCCGGGTCCGGGGGCGCTTTCACCGGATATCGGGGCAGAATGCGGCGAAGCGTACCAGCGCCTGTCCCGCCGGAGGAGTTCGTGTCGGAGGCCGACCGCATCCGGCAATTGCTTCACGAACTGCGCACCCCGGTAAACGCCATCCAGGGTTTCGCGGAAGTCATCCAGCAGCAGGTATTCGGCCCGGCCCCCAATGAATATCGCGCCCTGGCCGCTGGCGTGGCGGTGGATGCGGCGCGAATGATGGCGGGTTTTGACGAGCTTGAGCGGCTTGCACGGCTCGAATCGGGCGCGCTATCCCTGACCAAGGGCGAGACACAACTGCGCCGCTCTATCGAGAACACCTTGCGCCGTCTCGAAGGTGTTCTGCGGCCCCGCGGCGCGAGGATGCATTTCCGGGCCGAGGATGCGGATTTCACGGTCGGCCTTCAGTCGGGCGACGCGCTGCAACTCGTCTGGCGTTTGCTGGCCAGCCTCGCCGGTGCGCTGGCGGCGGGGGAGGAGATATCCCTGTCTCTCATTCGCGCAGCAGATGGGCTGCGATTGAAGGCAGAGCTTCCCGCCAGCATGGCAGGCGACAATGATCCGTTCGCTCCTTCGCCGCTGGCGCGGGGGCCGGCTATCTCGGCCGGTGCGTTTGGCAATGGCTTCGCGCTGCGGCTCGCCAGCGCGGAAGCGGTGGCTGGCGGCGGCTGGTTGCGGCATACGGGGGAATACCTGGAACTTGCCCTGCCTGTCTTGACCCGCCGCCGGGCGGGCCATAGCGTCAATCAACCGGACGAGGAGGGGATCTCGTCCGTCTGATGCGAAGGGGGCGTGATGCGATCGCTGACCGATCCGCCGCCATCCGGGGCGGCCGCGCGTTTCTCTGCCGAATTTGGCCAACGGTTCCTCGTGACTGTCGACACGGAAGAAGAGTTTGACTGGCACAAGCCCCTTCGGCGCGACGGACATGGGCTGGAACACATCGCCAGCATCGCGCGCTTCCAGCAATTCTGCGAACAGGAAGGCGTCTGCCCGATCTATCTCGTGGACTGGCCGATCGCCACCTCCCCACTGGCGGCAGAGGTGCTCGGCCCGGCCGTGCGGGCGGGACGGGCGGAAATAGGCGTTCAGCTTCACCCATGGGTCAACCCGCCTTTTGAAGAGCAGGTGACCGAGCATAATTCCTTCGCCGGCAATCTTCCGCCGCAGCTGGAACGAGAAAAGTTCACGCGTTTGCGCAGCGCGATCCAATCCTCATTCGGCGCAGACCCGCTGATATACCGCGCTGGCCGCTATGGTGTCGGCCCGCACACGGCGCCCATGCTGGCCGAAGGCGGGATCGCTATCGATAGTTCCGTCCGTCCGCATTTCGACTACAGTTCCGGCGGTGGTCCCGATTACCGCCGGCATCCCTTGCACCCATACTGGCTGGACGATCCCCGCACCCTGCTCGAACTGCCGCTGACCACGCTGTTTTGGGGGATGTTGCGGCGGCAGGGTCCGGCGATCTATCCCGCCCTCTGGCGCATCCCCAGCCTGCGGGGCGTGCTGAGCCGGCTTGGCCTGCTGGAACGCATTCCGCTGACGCCGGAGGGGATCAGCGTGGATGAAGCGATTCGCGGTGTCGATATGGCGCTGGATGATGGCTTGCCGCTGCTCGTATTCTCGTTTCACAGCCCATCCCTGCAGGCAGGCCATACGCCCTATGTCCGCGGGGCGGAGGATCTGGAAAAACTCTATGACTGGTGGCGCCGAATGTTCAGCTATCTCGCGCTGCGTGGCGTCAGCCCGACGAATGTGGCGGAGGTGATGCGGGCCGTGCACAGGTGATTGTATGGGCGTCACAGGATCGCTTGCCACAGCGCGAGTCCGTCGCTACCTCCGCCGCGCGGAAGCGGAGGGCCTGTAGCTCAGCGGTTAGAGCTGGCCGCTCATAACGGCTAGGTCGCGGGTTCGAATCCTGCCGGGCCCACCACCGCCAGATAGTTCCGCAAGGAACGGTCGGGGAGTAGCGCAGTCTGGTAGCGCGCCTGCTTTGGGAGCAGGATGTCGCAGGTTCGAATCCTGTCTCCCCGACCAATCATCAAAACTATCGGATTTCTGAGATTTTCTGAGAATCTACTGTGACACTTTGGTGTGACACATGAGCTAAGACTGATCCCACTCAATCGGCGCGTGCGCTCTAAGAAACTGCTCGCGATCACGGATGTCGTCATGCTCTAACACCCACCGCATATCGGTAATCCGAATTTCTCGGTCGGGTGTGAGGGCGTCCCATTTCCTGAGGTATGCCTCCACCTCATCCGGAATCGCTTGCCGGCCGGTGCGTTTCAATTCCTGCCATTCACTCACGGCTTCCTGCCCAAGCTTTGTCGGCACATAAGTCTGCCCTAAAGCGGAATTTCCAAGATCGCGCACCGTCATATTAACAAGATCGGCTCGCGCAGCTTTCAGCTCTTCTTCTGATACGCCCATGTGCCGTAGCGCTTCCTCAGTCCGCCGCAGGTTTACGTATTGCCAATCATCTGCGGCATCGGCCCAACGTCCAGTGCGTGTAGCGGCAGAAATTATCGTCCCAGCCTGCAATGCAGCGAACGACCGCAATTTCTGAACAAGCTGCTCCGCTTCGCTCAAATCACGCTCAAGCTTTGCGCGAAGAGGCCCAAACGACAGTTCGATTAGCATCCCAGCTTTCGTGTGCAATGCGACGAGAAGCGTAGCGCAAATGGCAATTATTGCTGCGGGCAAATGAAACCAAGCTAACGCCGTGGCGCCGATGATAAACGCTCCCCGGACGGCATAAGTCCAGACCCGCTTTCCTCGACTGATGCGTTGTTGACTTCTCATGCTTCGTTCCTCGCTACCCTATTGTGTCGTTTGCCATGAACCCCATTCATGCGCTTATAGGCCTGCCCGGTTGATTCGCTGCCATCCCGGCCGCGATCACCGGGAGGTCAATCGATGAACGATCTGAGAATGAGCACAGCCACGGCAACGGAGTTGCACGCAATAGCCGATGCGCTGTTGTGGGATGGCGAGGATATCGCAGCCGATGCGATCTATGCGGCAATTGAGACGTGCAAGCCGAACAGTGGTGAAGCAGTGATCTTATCATTACGTAAATGAATCGGCTATTCGCTGTTGCGGTCCATCCGTTGTGTTTTCGGCGGGAGGGGTTAAAGAGATCGTCGTAAGGTGGATCACTTCTCACGCTACTGTGCGGCGCCAATCGCTCAACCTCGTCCCGCCGTGGACAATCGCTATAGCAGCCTTCGCTAAACTGAATTTTTCAGATATTCCTTCCCAATGTTACGGGGATTGCGACGGCATGGAATGGCTGAATAATGCATGGGTAACCGGCATCGGTGGTGGCATTATCAGTGGGTTCTTGGTCTTTTTTGCCACAAGGTGGCTATTTTCAAACCAAAGCAAACGCGAGCTTAATAGAAAGATCAGCGTTGCAAACCAGGAAATGATACTCACGATTCGTCAAGGAATCCCGGAGGACTCGTTTCCGTCGCTGGAGGTTCTAAATGCGCTGATCAAAGCAACCGCTCGAAAGCACGATTTACGGCCTGAAGACTTGTATGGTCCGAGTGAGGTTGGCCAAGACCTAATAAAAGAAGTTATGGATTCTAATTTTATTTCTGCGGACACTAAGACGCGTTATTGTAAGCGCTTGGTGGAACTCGACCGGGGATTAACGCCGAATAATGCTCCAAAGGAAGAAAGGATATCACCTCAGCGATCAGAGTGGCGAGCACGTCAAACAGCGTTAACTAGCTTTGCTCTTGCCCTTACCGCCTCGGTCACCTCCCTCTCCATGGTGGTTACAGGATTCAACTCAGAACTAAGCCAATCAAGTTTGGAGTTGCCGGTGGTATCATCCGTTTTCTTACCAGTGGCTGTTTCTATGTTCGGCGCCGTAGCAGCCATGTTGGTAATGACGTGGCAGCGGAGACGGGTTGCGCATCGGACGCGTGACGTTAATCAGCGGCTTTCAGCAGCTATTGCTACCGCTAATGCCGAAATTGCTTTCAAAAATCGCCTTAACTTAAAGCAGTTTAAAGTAAATCGTCCTAGTAAGCCGAAGTAGAGCGCGATGCATCTCCGAGACGACCCCACCCGCCGGCAACTTTGTCAACCGATTGAGGTCCGCCCTCTCTCCTGCTATGTTTGCAGTGCCGCGGCGCGTTCGGTGGCAACAGGGGAAAACTTCGTTGAAGCTCTTTAAGGGTGGGCCAAAGAACCCACCAAAAGGGATTGGCAAGTGCTCGCCACAGGCGTGGCGATCCTGACAATCTTATTGGTTTTCTTCGGGTGGCATCCAAACTCCAGCGACAGGTTTCAAGCAGCCGCAGAAGAAGCGGGTTATGAAGGTGCGGAAGTCATCAAAGTTGCTGATGACACTAGAATGCACTGCCGAACGACAGGCGAGTGTTGATGCGGGCCTTACCCGCAGCGGCACTACTGCCTAACGCCGCTGAGGCACAAGAACGTTTCGCTTAATTCGATTTTTGATTTTTGATTTTCAACCTTCGTTCTGATGAAGCACCCCCACCGGGGGTGGGGGTGCCCTACCCCCGACGCTCTATCCGCTGAATGGCTGAACGGCTCACACCATACTGCTTTGCCAATGCGCCAAGCGAGACGCCCTCAGCGCGGCTGGCAAGCACCGCAAGCTGTTGCGCTGCCGTCAGGGCAGATGGACGCCCCAACGCCCTTCCCTCAGCCTTCGCACGCGAAAGGCCGGCTTGCGTCCGCTCAACCAGCAAATCGCGCTCAAACTCCGCGACGGCTGATAGAACCCCCATGGTCATCTTCCCGGCAGCACTGGTGAGGTCCACGCCGCCGAGAGCTAGGCAATGCACCCGCACACCCTCACCTGCCAGCATTTCGACTGTAGCGCGCACGTCCATCGCGTTACGCCCCAAGCGGTCCAGCTTCGTCACGATCAGCACATCGCCGCTCTCAAGGCGATCCACCAACCGTGCGAACCCAACCCGCTCCATTCCGGCGATCGAACCCGACACCGTCTCCGCAACAACGCGTCGGGGTTCAACCGCGAAGCCAGCCGCTCCAATCTCCCGAAGCTGATTGTCGGTTGTCTGATCGGCAGTGCTAACGCGGCAATATGCGAATGTGCGGGCCACTCTCACGACTCCTGTATCGAAAACGTAGATCGTAACTACGATTGTATCGATACTATCGTCAAGCTATATTCCGATACATACCGCATATCTGTATCGTATTCGGTCGTTTTCGATACATTTACTAGCCGGAAACCGAGCTTTAGGACCCTATTCGATGATGATGGATACCCGCGCTTAACGCCATCCACCTAATTGACGACGTCAGCGAATATCGAATTTCTCACATTCAACGAAGACCCGCATATTACTGCAATTTTTCCGGCTTCCCGTTGTAGGGGAGAAAATTTCCTGCTGGGTTTCGTCAATATTTATACAACTTTCGTCAACCTAGTTGAGCGCGCCGCTGATGCGTAATGATCTTGTGAAGCACCGTAATGCCCTCATTTCCTCACTGCTCCCTCCGCGTTCGCCTGGATGATCATGATTGGCGATGCCGCTGCAACAGATCCATCTGCTCTCTCATCTTTGAAGTCGACTCTTTCCAACTCTCAGCAGACAGAGACCAAATTGGCTTCAAAAGGTGCGCCGTGTTCGTGCTCCGGTGGATGGCTGACTGCTCTGAAGGCCGGCTGATAGGCATCACCCGGATCAGCAAAGCAAAAGATTCCTAGGACTTCCCCATGACGATGGGGTAGATGGGCATGAAAAACTTGGTTGCAGTAAGGTTATGGAAGCTCACTTGCACGACCGCTCCAAATTGTTTTGCAATCTCAGTCGTGTCGATCTCTGGACGTGCAGAGCGTGCATCTGAACAGATAGATGGTCGACCGACAACTGCCGGAAACACTGAAACACGACCCCTTCTATGTCAACGGAGCTAAGGTTGTGAAATGTCGTTCGCAGCCGCGTTAAGTATGCGAGGCATGTCACAACCAAGATGTCGTCCTCTCACGTATAAAATCACATCACCCAGGTCGCTAGCTCATCTTGGCCATAGCATCGCTAGACGATTAAAGGCTTCACGCGAACTGGAGCACCACTTCGCGTGAAGCCCCCCGCTTGATTACCAGACCGACCAGCCGGTTTCCTCATCGAACTGCACGATACCCACCGGGCCGGCCCCCAGAAGCTCCGGCAGATTACGGATGGAGGGATTGCCGATAGTGGCAAGAGCATCAGACACTCGGAAAAGCCTGGCATCGCCATCCTCGATCGCGGCGTGTTCTGAGTAGATCGCAACAGCCACATCGACGGTGGGGGCGATAATGAGGAACTCACCGCCATCCAACTCCTCAATCTTCACCAGCCGGAGCCGTTGAACGGGTTCAAGGTGCGGCACCCAACCCACACCCTCACAGTAGCTCGCGAAGCACACCGGAGCGCTTTCCAGTAGCGCACCTAGCCCAGTTCGTCGGTCAAGCGGTAGGATATGATCAACGCGCTCCGCTGAGAAACCGAGATGCTCCTGGCAGAGAGTGAGATCATGTTCGATGATATGTTCTGCGACGCGATGCTCGTCGGTCGCTACGACGTAAGACTGGACCTTTCGGTCCGCACGCTCGATCTCAACCTTGAATAGCTGCATTCTCATGTTCTGCATGTCTTTCTGCTGGTGTTGATGCAGAGACCATGCATGCAAAACGCGATGGATGCGGGTGGGTTCGAGGGTGGGTATTGATCGTCTACCAAACCCTCACTGCGGAGGAGGGCCAAAACCGCAGAATTTTGCCAATTTCTGTTAGGTTTAGTGGGTGGCAGAACCATGTGGGAGGTTTTCAATGTTCGGTATTGTAACCCATCAAAGACGGCCGAAAACCGGCAATAAGTGAATGAGAAACGTCAATCCGAGATTGACACCCATGCAATTAGTCAACATTCAATATATGCGCTCAATGGCCATAATTAACCCTGATCTTATCGCCGTTTCTGAAGTTGCTTTGCCACATTAGGTAATTCTGAAGGATCTGCCCACAGGTCCGGATAAGTCTGCGAATTTTTAAATTAAATGGGCACCGTAAGAGGCTGGGTATTATATTAGTGCGGAGTCCCCGCTTTCTAGCACGGTGAATTCGTCGATCAGGCGATGAATGCCGGTGCTGTGCGATCCCTTGAACAGGACGCAGTCGCCCGGCTTTAAATGGTCGGGTAGGAACTGCCTCATATCCTCCGCCGATGCGGCGCGGCAGCCCCTGCATTGCGGGGGCAGGCGCTCCCAGAAATCATCATATAGCTCCCCCACCGCATGGACGGTGTCGATTCCATTGGCCACGATCAGCGGCGCGAGCTGCGTGTGGTATGATCTGGCATCCGGGCCGAGCTCGGCCATTTCCCCCAGAACGGCGATGCGGCGGATGGCACGGGTTTTTGTGCCCAACAACTGCAACGCCGCCTTCATCGAGCCGGGATTGGCGTTGTAGGCTTCGTCGATCACAGAAATCCGCTTTCCCGCGACAGAACTTTCGAACTGCTTGCCTCGCCCGCTGACGGGTTCAAAACTGGCCAGGCGTCCTAAAACGGCATCGGCCGAATGGCCCAGTGCGGTGACGGCGGCGAGAGCGGCGATACTGTTGAGCGCCATATGCTCCCCCGCCGCGCCTAGCTGATAGCTAACCGGCCGGCCCGCGATGGCGGCCGTGACAGACCCATCGACTGCATCATAGGATAGCAGCCGGCAATCACATTCGCCCGATTTACCGTAGTGGATCACGCGCAATCCGCGCGCCTCCGCGGCGGCATGGACCGTTTCCCATTCTTCCATATCTCGGTTCAAGATCGCGACCGCACCCGGCGCCATGCCGAGGAATATTCTGCTCTTGAGCCGGGCGATCTGCCGCACGCTCTTATGATGTTCCAGATGGGCGGGAAGGACGTTGGTGAATATGGCAAGGTCGGGCCGGGCCAGTTCTGCGCTTTGGGCCATCCTGCCGATGCTGAGCTCCACAACCGCATGGGCGGCCGCCCAATTCATGGAAGCGAGATTCCAGGCCACGCCCAGCGGCAGATTGGCGTTATGGCTGGTCTGGCTGACTTCGCCGAAAGCGCGCAGCACATGCGCCATCATCGCCACCATTGTGGTTTTACCCGCACTGCCGGTAACGCCCAACACCCGGCCCTTCATCCGCTGGCGGGCATAGCGGGCCATATCCAGCACCGCCTGTTGCGGATTTTCTACCCACAGCTTCGGAACGTCCAATACCAGTTTTTCTGGGTTGCTGGCCAGAACCGCGGCAGGCAGAACAGCGCTTCTTGTCAGAATTTCGGGCGCCAGCCCCTTTTCGACCTCGCGCATCCTGACCGCCGCGATCCGGCTGGGCGCGAAGCCGGGCATGTGGATGAAAACGCCATCGGCCGACCAGCCGTCGGGTGGGAGTGCGCGCCAGTTCCCTCCCGTGGCCAGCGGCAGGTTCCTCGCGGTCCACGACGTTTCGCCCCTATCACGCCATTCGAGCAATTCCGGGTTCGCCGGGTGCCGCCCGCCCCTCGCAATCAGAAAACGGCGATAGGCGATCAGACCCGACAGGTAATGTTCCACATCGTCGATGCGGACGCGAAAGGCGTGATGCCGGATGAAGAAGCTGCCCACGATCCGCTGGGGATTGGCGTAGAACATCGCCAATTCCGGCCAGAAATGACCGTTCAGAAGATAATGCGCCCGGAAATGCAAGGCCTGATAGAAGGCGTCCTTGTCCACCTCTTTCAACAGGTGGCGATATCGTGACGCCTTTTCGATCCGCGCCAGAAGCTGTTCGGCCGATGTCATCAGTTCCAGCAACGTCGGAAAAGTGGTGATGCGTTCCAGAACGAAATCGAGATAGGGCCGGAAATTGCGGAGGCCGAACCGGAAATAGGCCTCGTTCGGACGATGCGCCGTCAGTTCATTGACGCAATAGCCCAGCCAATGGTCGTGAGCCTTCCAATGTCGCTGGCGGATGAAATGGCCCATCGCCAGCTGGATCGCCCGCAGCCAGCGCGCATTGCCGGTCAGGCCATAGAGCCGCGCCAAGCCGAATGCCGCCTCCCCATCGTAATAGATAATGCGGAATTCTTCCTTCAGCCGCAGCGACGGAAATTCCAGCACGTGGGAAAAGGCCCCGCTTTCCTCATCCTGCATATGCAGGATGCCTTCGCCAAGCTGGTCCAGCAGAAGGCGATAGCGGTCGACCTCGAACAGTTCGGAATATTTCACCAGTGCCAGCAGGCAAACGCCGTTCCCGCCGAGCTTGATCTCCTTATCGGCTTCCACGAGGAAGGCCATGTCTTTCCCATTGCAGCGCACCCTGCGGATCAGCTTGTCGACCAGATAGGACAGCGCCCTTTCGATGGCGTCGCGCAACTTCTCGCTATGCGTGACTTCCCACGCCTCCAGCATGGAATATAGCGAACTGGCGTGCCGCAGACTGTTATAGGCTGCGATCTCACGGTCGAAGCAGGGATGCCAACCGTAGATGAAGCGTCCATCCGCCTTCACCTGGCTGGCCAGATAATCGCCGCCAGCCGTTATTAGCGCGTCCAGATCGGGCACGGAAAGCCGCTCGACAATGCGTCGTCCGGTGTTTCTTCCTATGCCATGCAGGGGCAGCGGGCCATCATCTTCGGTTGCGAGAAACAGGGCTTGGGTGGAAAATATCCATACACCTCGCCCCGGCGAGAAGTCGGGCGGCTCGATACTGTGCCGGATCCTCGCGTAACGGGCAAAATTGCGTTCGTTAATGACGGCGCAGTCTACCCGCGCTCCGCCATACAGCATTGCATTGGCGTTAAGTTCGGTTTCCAGAAACGCGTGCCGGAAATCCGCGTCCAGCGACAGGCCATGCCGGAAATAATTGCGCTTCGTATCCGCCAGCATCTGGCGAAGCTGGCCCATTGTCGATTCCTTCGCCTCGCAAACCCAATCCACCCGCAGCCAAAGGGCATCGGGGCATTGGGGGGCGATTTGTAGGGCCGCATCGTCCCATGCCGCGCCAAAGTTTACGCCGCAGCCCGTGACGGTTTGTGCGCGCCTGTCCCCCGCCGTAGCGGAAAGAAACAGCACATATCGCGCCGGATTCCCGGTTTCACTGACAGCATTCATCGCTGCCGGCCGCATCCTTTCCAGCAAAGCGCTGATGCCGTTTCCCATCGTCAACGCTCGCGCAAGGCTTCGCCAGCCCGGTTGATTGGCTTCAACAGATATTGAAGCACGGATTTGCTGCCAGTGTGAATATCCACCGTGGCGATCATACCGGGCACGATCTCGAACCGCTCGCCCGCATCGTTGGCAAGCTCGCTCTGCTCAGTGCGAACGAAGACGCGGTAGTAGAACATATCCCGCTGCACCTCGTCCTGGATGGTATCGGGGGAGATCGTGGTGACCCTCCCCTCCAGACCGCCGTAGATCGCATAATCATAGGCCGTGACCTTGACGGTCGCCCGCTGGCCGGGATGAATAAACGCGATGTCGCGCGGCGACATGCGGGCTTCTATCAAGAGTTGATCGTCGAGCGGAATGATCGTCATCAGTTCCCCACCAGGCGGAACAACGCCGCCAATGGTCGAAACCTCCACATTCTTGACCACGCCCCTGACCGGCGAACGCAGCGTCATGTTGTCCAAAGAAAAGCTGCGCCCCCTAACCACCGGCGACAGCGAGTCCCGTTCCTCCCGCGCGGCAGCCAAGTCCTCGCGCGCCTGCACCATATATTCGGAGCGAATGTCGGCTTTCTTCAATTCCAGATCCGACCGTTGCCGACGCAAGCGAAGCACCTCGACATTGCTGGCAGCGCCTATATCCACCAGGGACTCCGCGATGCTAAGCTCGTTCCCGATCAGATCCAGCGACCGATCGACCAGCCCCAGCGATTCCGCCAGACTTTGCCGCCGTGTCTGGTAGAGGCGCGTTTCCACCGCGCGCAGATCAGCGAAATCGTCCAGCGAGGCAGGGAAGGTGAGCGACGTCTGATTTACCTCGGCCTCCAGCCTAGCGACTTTGGCCTGCGCCGCGCGATATCGCGCCGAACTTTCCTCCATTTCCGAAGCGGATCGCGTAGGGTCGAGTTGCGCCAGTAACTGGCCCGCCTCCACGACATCATCCTGCTTCACCTCAATGCTGGACAATATCCCCCCTTCCAGCGATTGGATTTTTTGTTCGCGCATGGTGGGAACCACCCTGCTCGTGCCGCTTGCGACTTCATCAAGCTGCGCGAAATAGGCCCAGACCAGAAAGGCCAGCAATCCGCCGGCCACGATCCACACGACGCGTGAACTGTTGCGCAGCCGCCTGTCGTTAAGATCGCCATAGATCCAGCCGCCATCGGGGGCCTGCGTGACAGCGGTCATGCCTGCGCCCCCCCTTTACGGCGGATAGGAACGGGCACGCGCGCCTGAGGTCGCGCCGTCATGAACCGCGTTTTCGGCATATCCAACGAAGGCACGCCATTTTCTACGACGATCACTCGATCCACCAGATCCAGAATGCGCATACGGTGCGTAGCGACCACCACCGTGCGGCCTTGGCTCCATTCGGAAAAGCGGGACACGAAATGGCGCTCGGTCGTCTCGTCCATTGCGGCGGTGGGTTCGTCGAGGAGGATGACCGAAGGGTCACGGATCAGCAGCCGCGCCAGCAACAATGCCTGCACCTGGCCGCCCGATAATCCCGCACCCCCTTCCTGCACGGGATATTCAAGGCCGCTGCGAAGGCCCCGGATGAAGTGGTCGGCCCTGGCAATTTCCAGCGCACGCAGAATCTCGCTTTCGCTCGCCAAGGGCGCACCCAGCGTCAGATTGTCCCTGATCGTGCCGTGGAAAAGCCGAGAATTGTTGCTCAGCAGGCCGATCTCCCGACGGACATCGGCGGGATCGATCTGCGCGATGTTCAGCCCGTCCAGCAGCACTTCGCCCGATCGGGGTTCGAGCAGCCCAGACAATGCCTGCAACAAGGTGGTTTTGCCAGCGCCATTGCGCCCCAGCACCGCGATCCGTTCTCCCGGCTCGATAGCCAGCGAATCCACCGACAGGACGACCGGCGCCTGCTCATCCCCATAACGAAACTTCGCCTGATGCAGCGCGAACGCCCCCTTGATAGCGGGCAGCGCGATGCGACTTTCTTCCTGCGGGTGATCCACGGGAAGCTCCATGATCTGGTTCAGGCTCCGCGCTCCAATCCGAGCCTGTTGCAGCCGGCTGAAGACCTGCGTCAGATGGGCCATGGGAGCTAGCATCCGCGATCCCATGACGGATGCTCCCACCAGCACGCCAGTGGTGATGTCGCCGGCGATGACCATGGGCGCGCCGATGCACACTGTGGTCGCGTAAACCCCAGTCTGCACATTATGTGTCCACACGGTCAGGCTGTTTGACAGACCACGCAGTTTCAATTGCGCTTCCGATGAAACCGCCGTGTAATAGTTCCACTTTCGCTGAAAACGCTCCTCCGCCTGAAGCGTCTTGATATCTTCTATGCCCTGCACCGCCTCCACCAGCATGGCGTTGCGCAGCGAAGATTCGCGCATGGCTTCTGTGGCGTAAATCCGCAGCCGCCGTTGTGCGAGGATTCCGGGAACGACCAGCAAAACAAGGGCGCCGATGGGCACCAGCACCAGCGATCCGGCGAAGAACCAGAACAGGGCGGCGAAAAGCAGGAAGAAGGGGATGTCCGCAATCGCGGCGATGGTGGTTGATCCCAGCACTTCCCGGACCTGTTCCAGATCGCGCAACTGGGCGATGAAGGAGCCGGTGGATCGCGGGCGGGCCACATTCTTCACCCGCAGCGCATGGCCGAACACCTGATCGGAAATGCGGCGGTCAGCGCGCTTGCCCAGCAGGTCGATGATCGTCATCCTCATCCGCCGCAGCACAAAATCCAGCCCCAGAGCGAACATCACCCCGACAAACAGCACCACCAGCGTGGGAATGGATTCCGCAGGAATAACTCGATCATAGACCTGCATCGAAAAGATGATGCCGGCCAGCGTCAGCACATTGCTGATCAGCGAGGCGAGCAGGACATAGCCATAAGTATTGAGATCAAGCTTGAGAATCCGCCACAACCAGTTCCGCTCATACGGTTTGACATAGGCATCGATGCGCTCGTCCGCCATCTGGCTGGCCGCGCGTGCATGGACGATCCGGCGCGCACCTTCCATGAACGATGCTGCGGGAATCCGCCGTTCCGCCGCCGGGGTTATGGCGGGGGCGATTACGACATCGCTGCCCGAAATTGCGCTGACGATCGCCACGTCGCCATCCGCCGTCTCAACGATCAGCGGCAGGTGCAAGGTGCTGATCTCAAACCCCTGCGGGTCACTGAAGGCCACCCGCAGCCCCAGCCGGCGGGCCATGTGACGAATGCGTTCACCGGCATCGGCCGCGTCATCCCATTGTGCGGCCAGCCGGGCGCCTTGATCCGACAGCGCAACGCCATGATGGCGCGCGACAAATCGCAGCGCGGCGAACCATTCGCCGCCCCAGCCGCCGGGGATCGGCAATTCATCCGGTTGCGGGCCGTCAACGAGCTCCTCGGTCACAGCGTCACCCCCTCTATCGTCGTCCCGCCGAGGTTTACGGCGTCCCTCAAATGTCCTGATGCATGCAGGCAATCGACGCCAAGGCGGGCCAAATCATATCTGGCGTTCACCTGATCGAAGCGAATCTGACTCAATTCCTGTTCAGCATTCAGCAGATCGACCAGGGTTCGCGTTCCGAGATCCAGATACTGCCGCTGATACAATTCGCGCGTCTGCTGCATGGCATCATAGCGCCGATCCAGCGCCTGCAACCGATCCTGCAACGCGCCTACTTGCGCGCCGGCCTCAGCCAATTGTCGGGTGGTTTCCAGGCGGGCATTTTCAATCGCGGCCTGCGCTGCCGCCCGCGCATGTCCCGCACCGCGCATCCGCGCCCGCGTTGCCCCGCCATTGAACAGGTTGGAGGCCACGTTGATGCCAAAATTATAGGCGGCTCGATCCTGTCCGAACGGATTGGTCAGATCCGTGCTGGCACCAGCACCCACGCTGACTGTGGGAAAACGCTCTGCCCGCTCCCGGCGTAGCACAGCATTTGCCTGCGCGAACCGAGCCTCAGCCTCCATCATGGCGGGAACACTTGCCCATTCCGGGTTACGCAGCTGGCAAGCCATACGCAGGGTATCGGGCAGCTGGTGGGCCAAAGTCGGCGCCTGATCACGCCCCAACAAGTAGGCTAGATTGCTTTGCCAGCGAAGCCGTTCCGCCTCGACCTGCTGAATTGTTGCTTGCGCGGCATCCGCGCGGGATCGCGATTGCAATGCGTCGGACCGCGTAGCGGCGCCCCGTTGGAAGCGAGCCTCCACCAGATTGCCGATGCTTTGGACTCCAGCGAGCTGTTGCAGGGCCGCACGCATCAATTCGTTCCCGCGCAGCACCTCGATCGTCGAATATGAGGCGTCACGGACAATGGCATCCACAGATAGCAGGACCTGCGCTTTCGAAACCCGCACCCCCGCATATTCCGCATCCAGTTCGCTGGACAGCTTGCCGAAATCGAACAGGCGTTGACTGACGTTCACGTTGGGGCGCGGTCGCCAGTTTTCGTTCAACGTGCTTTCATAACCCAGGCCGACCCCGCCGCTGATCTGCGGCAAATATCCGGCCCTGACTTCGCCGATACGTTCTTCCTGCGTGTTCAGCCTGGCCGCCGCCTCTACGATCGACGGATGCCAGGCAACAGCCTCACGGGCCACCTCCTCCAGTTCAAGCGGGGTGGCAGACCCCGCAATATCCTGTCCTGACGCGGCACCATGAAAAGAGATGCCCGCAATGGCCGCAATGGCCACAGGCGGCGAAAAAAACAGCCGCCCCGCCAACATGATGGAGGGCATGCGGCCAAACCGCGGAAAGCAATGCCTCCCGCGGTTTAACCAATCTTTCACGGACAATATCCTTGCCAATTCTGCGACCGAAAGGCTCGTTCTATCCGTTAAATCGGCTGCTCCTCGTTTCTGCCGATGCCGTCGATGGTAACGATCGGGTCCATATGGAAGGGGTCGATATCGGTGAACGCCGGATCGGCCATCCCCTCGGTCGCGCCAACATCTCCCCCATCATTATCCGGCTGCGGTGCATCCGCAGCCCCGTCTCCGAGATCGATGGATGCATCGGGGCTTTCTAGCATGGCCATGAAGAGGGGTTCCGGATCTGCAACACCCGCTCCCGAAGGTTCGACGGAAATTTCCAGTGAACCTTCCGCCGACTGCTGATTCGGATGCGTCAGCCGATATTCGAAGCTGTCGGTCTGGATCGTGTCGTAATGATCCAGGCTGGTATCCACCGCATAGGTGTAACTACCGTCGGAGGACACTTCCAGCGAACCAAAATCGCCCTGTATCGTCACCGATACGCCTGGGGAGACATCCACGTAATCGCCTGTGCTGGCATCAAAAATGCTCAGCACTGTCAGGCCCGATCCAGGTTCGTCATTGTTCAGAAGATTGCCGGTCGCATCACTGCTGTCCGCGACCACATACTCATCCGTGTAAACAACATCGACATCGGTATTGACGTTAACGATCGACGCAGCACCCCCCAAGGTCGCGCGCACCCGATAGGTCCCGGCCCCCAGCCCCAGATCCGCAAGGTCGATACTCGCTACATTAGGATCGACCAGGTTGAGCGGAATGGTAAAGCCCTGCTCGGCCACCACATCCCATCCTGTTCCCACCTGTTGTTCGATGTAGAGCGTGCCGCTGGAAAGCAGCGCGGTGGTAACGAATATCCCGACCTCACCAGATACATCCATATTTGGATCGATGATGATAGGATCGCTTGTGTAACTGCCCTCACCAAACAGCAGACCGACCAACGTGCCACTGGTATCCACATAATCGGGATCCGTTACGTTGGCCCATTCGATCTGTGCCGTCGCAGCATCATCGCCCACCGAAACGGTAACACCGTCAATTTCTATGGTCAGCGCCGCCGTGTCGGACGATGTGCCATCGGACAGGGTGTAGGTGAATGTATCCGATTGGCCGATCGAAGCCGCATCGCCGAACGATGTGTAGGTGTAGGTGCCATCCGCGGCGATCTCTAACACGCCATGATCGCCGGCGATCTGGACGGTGCCGGAGGCCGGAACTGCCTCGCTGGCGCCATTAGCATGGGCGATCAGACTTACCGCCGCACCAGCGGCTACATCGTCGGCCCCGGCTGCGCCATCACCGTCGATCACATTGCCGCTGACGGTTTCGTTCGCGAAATCGAACTCAGTCACTTCGGTGGTGATCGACGTGCTTTGCAGCAAGGTGAGCGTGTTGCTCAGCAATGCCTCGGCAAGCGCGCCCACCACACCGTCGACCAATGCGGACAGGCCCAGATCGCCCAAGACACCGGACAAGGCGCCAACCAGATCGCTGACAGGGCTGCCATTCAGGCCGCCCAACAGTAGGCCCAGCGTGCCGGCGACAGTATCACCCAGTAAGCCGCCACCGACCGCGTCCGAAACGGTATCGAGTATCAGTGCCTGGTTATCGGGGCCGAGCACCACCCCGGCATCGCCCAGTTCCTGCAATGATACCCCATCGCCATCCGTGTCGAGCAAGCCACCCAATGTGCTTTCGTCATTACGGACGACCACGCTGTAATCGCCAGGCGCCAGGCCCGTAACCGTTGCCACCAGCGTATCGTTGTCAGTGAGACCGAGAACCCCCAGACCAGCCACATCGCCCAGTAAGGAGTTATCCGTCACCGCCGAATAAACGACGTTCCCATCCGCATCGACCACATCGAGCCGGAAGGCATCAGCCACTGCTACGAGCGCGGTCTGACTAACCTCTATACGAACTTCGCCCGTGGCATCATCTGCTATCGTTACCGTAACACTATTATCCGTGCCGTATTCCGATTCCAGCAGACCTGCCACGGTAACGTCTGTGGCTGTCTGGGACGGGTATGTGATGCTTGACTGCGCGCCCATGTCCAGGCCGGCTGTGTCGTCGACAGCAGCCAGGACCGCCACCGTTATGGCGCCGAGCGATGTGTTCGCACTGGTATTCCCCGCGACATCGGTCTGACGCACGAGCACATCATCATAACTGCCCGGCGCAAGTTCGAACTGATTTCCAGAGCCATCTTCCCAGGTCGTTCCGCCATCGACACTGTATTGCCAGGCGGCCCCATCCTCCAGGCCCGATACATTCACCGTGCCATCAGTAGTGACGCCATCGCTATCGGATGTTCCGGTGTCATTGGCCAGTTCGCCCGATGGTCCCTCGGCAGATATATCGATCACAATCGCACCGAGTGAGATCGAATCTCCCGTGTTGCCTGCCCCGTCAGTCTGCCGAACCTCTACATCGTCATAGCTACCAGGCGCCAGGTCGAAGGACGATCCGGTTCCCGTCTGCCAGCTTCCGCCGTCCACTCGGTATTCCCAAGTCGCGCCCGGCTCCAGATCAGAAACGAGAATCCGGCCGTTACTCGTAACTCCATCCGAGTCTGATACACCCGTATCCTCTTCCAGTTCGGCGGAAGGCGCCTCAGGCGGGTCGGTATCCGCATCTGCGTCCGCATCGGCATCTGCGTCAGCATCGGCATCAGCGTCTGCGTCAGCATCAGCATCGGCGTCTGCGTCAGCATCTGCATCGGCATCAGCATCGGCGTCTGCATCGGCATCTGCGTCAGCATCTGCATCGGCATCTGCATCGGCGTCTGCGTCAGCATCGGCATCTGCGTCAGCATCTGCATCGGCGTCTGCGTCTGCGTCTGCATCGGCGTCTGCATCAGCATCGGCGTCTGCATCAGCATCGGCGTCTGCGTCAGCATCTGCATCGGCATCAGCATCGGCGTCTGCATCGGCATCTGCGTCAGCATCTGCATCGGCATCTGCATCGGCGTCTGCG